>Ga0308168_1000050_pt1 | contig 256283 bp, 318 predicted proteins | sample PhyCR2_FD_202133 | JGI IMG/M metagenome (GOLD analysis project Ga0308168, IMG submission 202133) | Phyllosphere microbial communities from UC Gill Tract Community Farm, Albany, California, United States - DLSLRC.R2 | ecosystem: Host-associated > Plants > Phyllosphere > Unclassified | place...
CTCAGTTTCGTTAGCAGGTTTAATTTTGGTATGAGGTGAATCTGACATATTCGCGTCAGTAACTTTTTCCACTTCGTCCAAAACTTGCGGCGTGTATTCATTAAGCAGAGTTTTGAAATCATCCATAGGCAAGCCGATATGTTTGATTGTTTCATGCGTTGCAGATTTGCCGCCATCCTCAGTGTGGCGAGAAAGTGCTTCCAAAGTTCCAGCAAGTGCCAGCGCCAGCAATTTGATTTGAGTGTCTTTGCAAGTTTCGGTGAACTTCATTGTAGTCATCCTGTTTTGTTTGGGTGAGCTTTAATAGTGATAGAAACCGCCGGGAATATCCAGCGGTATTTTGGACAATGTTTTGCAGAGTTATTCTGCTATGGTTTAAATAATCAGATCAGTTTATCAAGTTCAGCGTCACGTTCGATTTGACGTTCACGTTCACCGCGCATACGCAGCCAGACAAATAATCCCCACAGCGGATAAGTGAACGGAAGCGGTAGAACAATCAAAAACCAAAACGGCAACACTGCGATAAAAACAAGCAGCGATCTAATCGACATGCTCCAGCTTAATTCAAACAGCTTTTGCCAAAGCGCTTTATAGCAAGTTGGAATTGCGTCGCAAACTAACGCAACACAATCTAAATAGTTTGGCTTGTAAGATCCTGCGCGAACCGTTCCATAAGGATTGTGGAAAAACTGATAGATTGTTGCGCGGCGTTGAATTTCTTCAATCGTGTTTTCGTTTTTCATTTGAAACCACCTGTATCACGCATATGGTTAACAACAGCAGCGCGGAGTTGTGAAAGATTAAGAGAAGTTGGCGACAATTTCGGAATATTGATCATCACATATTCTTCCAGTTCTTCCAACGCCCACGCATGAGGATTGTTTGCGTAAGCCAACGTAACATGCTCAATGCAAAGCAGGATCATTTTATCACGATCCACTGTGCTATCAGGAGCAACAAGTTTATTCGCCAAACAATAAGCATCCAGTTTGCTTGTGCTCCACGTCGCAGGATTACGTTCATCAAATGGCGCTGTTGTTCCGGTTTCGGCCAGGCGAACAATTTCTTCGTCGGACAGATTCAGGTCATCCAGAACACGGCTCAAACTTAAACGAGGCCAATTTTTGGTTGCTTTGGTTTGCAGAAATGCAAAGCTAGAATGATCGGGCTGAAATACAATATAACCACGCTGGCGCATTTCGTGCATAAATTCCAGCAGCGCATTGGGAGCAATAAATCCATCAGCGTAACCGAACGCCTCAGAAACATTTTTAACACTAATGAGGTGGCGAGATAAAGAATCTCTGCCTTTGGCTTCTTTAGCGTAACGTTCAAGATTCATAACGATGAGAGAAGCAACGGCAGCAGCAGAACGAATTTTCATAAAAATATCTCCGGAATGTAAAATGGGCGACCCGATTAAGGCCACCCAACTTTAAGCGTTAAATAACAGTTTCGAACTTAGCGATTACTTTTCGTTTTCGCCTTCTTCTTCCTCTGCGTATTCTTCGCCTTCTTCGCTTTCTTCATCAATGCCGTCGATCTCTTCTTCCTCTTCCTCAGAGAAAGTTGGCATTAACTGTTCAGACGACCAATCCAGATGATACTGCGCATCTACGCCGTTACGCTCTTTGATGATATTGAAGCGGAACACTTCTGTTTCATCTTTTGGCAGGCGATTGAAAACCCAAAACGGATAATCATGCTCCACCATAACCCACGAACCAAACCGCTCAGTAAGATCGATTGATTCACCCATCGTCTGATTAATTAGATCAAAGATGCGAGAGCGGCGCGTGTTTTTCATTCCCATCAAAGCAAGTTCGACTTGCTTACGATTGATTTTGATCACAGGCGTTTGCGCTATCGGGTTATTTGCTTCTTCCTGCGCTTTGAACGTTTCGAGAATCATTTCAACCAAGTTGAAAATACGATCCTCATCGCGGAGTTTAGGAACCGTGTCAGTTTTTGCCACAGTACCAACCGGACGAACAGAAGCGGGGCCACGCGATTGCTTACGCTTTTTGTCTTTACGCTTAGCAGCAGAAATCGCGTCAAGTTCACGCTGAACAGATTTAGGAGGCGTGGTCTTAGTTGGCTTTTTAGAAGTAGTCATTTGTTGTTTCCTTTGTGGGATTTAAGATGAAAGCGCATAAGGTGAAAACCCCGTAAATCCTTATACGCTTGTTTAGGGCAGAGCGCCCTAGAGACTTAATATTGCAAAATCTAGCGGCTAAAAACAACCGCTATTTTGGACACTGTTTTGCAGAGGTTATTCGCCTGATTCCTCTTCGATGTTCACGATAGAGATCTGCTTGTCGTCCAGCAGCACAGCCACGCTACCGCTCATCAGGTCTTTGGCCTTATTAGCAAAGTCCGGATCGGCTTTTTCCAGAACATAGGTCACATCGCTGGTGCGGCCTAAACGCGCAAAGTCCTCAACGTCATGCGCAACGTGAGCGCGGTAAATATACACGCTGCGGATCTTGTCGCTGGCAACGATTGGTTCCCAAATCAGCGGAGGGCAAAACAGAATGTTCAGAAACTGCTTTGACTGTTCTTCGGTTCGCGCAAGTTCGCGATTCAAAGTTAACGTGTTCAGTTGGCTTGTACCAAAATGGAATTTAATCTCTTTCATAACATTTACTCCTTGTCGGTTGATGAGAACTTTTTATATCGCCTCGCAAAGAAATATAAAAAGTTGGCCTAATAACGATTCACGTTCCTTCGCAAAACTAATTATTAGGCCATGAGCAAATTGCCCTAAACGCACAAATCAAATTTGTTACTCGTCGTCTTCCTCTTCTTCCTCTTCCTCTTCGCGGTTAAAAGGAAGGTTGACTGTTTCTTCGATTGCGTCACCGTCAAATTCTTCGGTGAAGGTTTCTGCTTCACTTTCGAAATCAAAATCAGGTTCGTCATCATCGAACGACAAAGATTCATCAACGCGCTTTTTATTTTCCATGTAGAAAATCGCGTCACTTGCCATGTTGGTTAACGTGGCATCGTTTTTCATATCAAGTTCAGCTTCGATAAAGCGCTGTTCCCACGTACGGCGCGGAACTTCCATAATCTGATCCGCATGGTCTTCTACTTCTTCGCCGCCCTGAATAGGCAGGCCAAGAAACTTAACCAGCGCACGGACGGAACTAAGTTCCACGTCGCAGATCATTTCATACAGCGATTGCTTTTCGATTTCGTCGCGCTGCTCAAGCAGGAAGTTTTCCAGCTTCGTGCTGTCCTGAATTTCAACTTTAGTTACTGCGCGGTTGTCCGGTTTGACTACGCAACGCAGAGCGATGAGCGGAACTTCTGCAAAGGATTTGCCGATGTTCATCAAAATACACATATCAACAAAGCGCTCAGATTCGTGAACGGCATCACCTTGCACAACACAGCGCATCACAGCACGATCAAAAATCTCTTCGCCATTAGAGCAAGTGATTTTGATTGGCAGTGCATCGCCATACATTTTCGCAACGGCCTGAGAAAGCAAAAGCCCCGGCACATGCGCAGCAAGAAGTTTGCCGTCGCGCAGGAAAGAAAACGTGATACCACCAAAGCCAGTTTTACGTTGTACGGTTAACATGATTATCTCCAATTATTTAGACTGATTGATTAGGAATTCAAGCAAAGCTGCATCGGCATTGTTTCGAGCTTTCAAAGTTATGCCCATGTTTTCTGCCGCATCGACAACCGTTGGAAAATCCAGATACTCCAAGATCTCGTTTACGGCGTTTTGAACAGGGGCATCAACTTCACCAATGTTCAGAGTTTCAGCAAGTTCTTTAAGCGTGTCTATCGGCAACGAAAGCAGCAAGAATTTTAATTGCTGATATGTGCCAGAGGCTTCACGTCTTTCTTCCGGTGAAAGTTTTTCCGCTTTTACGCGGCGGCGCTTGTTGTCTAACAACGTTGCAGGCGCACGTTCTACAGCTTCATGCTGAACTTCTTCTTCCACTTGCTTTTTACTTTCTGTAGGTTTAACCACTTCCTTTTTATTCTTCGGTGGCGTTTCTTTTGCCTTCACAGGTTTTGCTACAATCGGTGCAGGCTTTTCTGTTTCACCAAAAGACTCGTCTCCGAGTTCAATCAAATTTCCCTTATACCCTTTTTCAGAAAAAGTAATTCCTACGATACTTGTTGCGCTATGAGGCAACTCAATCAAAGTAAAATCTGGAGCGTCGTGTTTTACCAGCGCCCAATCGCCGTGTATTGCGCGAAAGTTAAAATCGGCAAGAACGTTCTCAACTAACTTTGGCAGTTTGCGACGTGAAGTGTTTTCAATACTGCGGTGAAGATCAACAACAGAGATACGAATAAAGTTGTCGTTAAACAACTCACCCTTTTCGTAAAGTCTACGGCGAGTCACTTCGTTTTCTTCGAAGATGCTTACCAGTGCTGAACGTACCGCTTCAAAATCACTCTGACTATTTTCAGCAGACATAATTAGGATTCCATTATTTCAAGAAACGAAAGTACAGGACTTTCAGGAATGAAAACTAACGTCGGGCCAGTTGGCAGATCCTTTTTCAAGGTGACGTGAGTCTTTAAAAAATTGGTTCCATCTGCAACCATCCAGCCGCCATAGAAGTTATGGAACTTTGGATAGGCCAGCAGTTCGACGATAGTTCCGATCACCTCAAGATACGAATACTCTTGAATGGTGTGCGCACCGAAAGGATGATCATCAGGCAACTGCGATTGATAGCCATGAATTTGCTCAAGCGGAACACTGAAAGCAATAGTGCCACGATCCTGCATAAAATGATCGACGCGTCCAAAAATATCATCAAGCGCCAACGCACACACTGCTTTGCACACATTCTGATTTTGTTTGTTGCCGTTAAAAATCTGCATAAGGATTCCTTAGTGCGAAGTTTGTTTAACACGGTAACGAACAACCGTGCGCGATGTTGTTTCAATAACTGACTTAGAAAAATCAATGCCACGCATACGTGCAGCAAACTCGAAATCGTTTAAATCAATTCCCGTAGGAAACACAACCTTGCCAGCGGTCTGCAACTCAGCAAGTTTTTGTGCAATGCTCATTAACGTATGCCTTCTTAAACTTTGGGTTGAAGACGTGCCAAGCAAACTTGCGCACATAATAAAGAACAGAATGCGAAGCGCTGAACACATCAACACGGAAACTTTCTGGAGCCATGTTATATTTAACTTTGCCCCAAACGATAGCGCTCACAATGTCTTCCAACATCAGTTCAGTTGTGAACATCGGAAGAATGGAACGCTCTAAAAAGATTCGCGCCGGACGAGAAATGCCAGAAAGAATGTTTTCACCGTCATGCGTTAAACGAATTGCATCAGCGAAATTAAACTCACCCGGTACGAAAAAGGGAATCCACTTTCCGGTCATTGAGATTTTGAAAGGGGAAATAATTGTTTTCAGGAAACTGTCACTGTTGCGCAGATACTGACGCAAGAAATGCAGGCGCATGTTCTGTTCATCAATTCCCTGATAACCGTCAATCTCAACCGGAACTTTTACCATTGTCCACTTGTGCGAAAACAGATCCATATTCGAAGAGTAACCTTTCGAAATACGGAAATCTTTGCAGGTGCCTAACGCGACTTTCAGAACTTCGGATTGCAGAGCGATCAGGTTATTCAGGTCAACGGCGGTTTTGATAGCGAACATATAGAACTCCTTTGCAGTCTATATTTGGGTTAAGTTGGATACTGCCTTCCTGTTTAGTTTACCGAAAAGCAGTACCGAAAACCAGCGGTATTTTGGACACTTATTTGCAGAGATCGACCAGCTCCACAGTATAGAATCCGTCAACAGGTTCGTTTCTGCCGTCCTTGAATCGGGCAAAGAAAGGCAGCAGCTTGATTTCTTTGTTTAGCTGTTTTGCCAGCGCATCGGTAAACAACTTTTTACGTGCCAGCAGTTTTTGATACGCAACTTCGTCGCCTTTCTCTTTGAAGTTGTGCAGACCGCGCTCCAGATTTTCCATGTGATTTGTGAAAAGCGAATACTCTAAATATTCGTCTGCGTTAGTCAGTGCTTCACAGTCACCGCCAAACTTTTCATAGAGCGCAGTAAAGAAACTGATTTTGCGATCAGCGCTATCGTCCATCTGACCGTAACTTGCTTTCGGATATTGATTGTGCGCCTGAACACCATCACATTCGAAAATAAAACCATCGTACTTTTTATCGTTCTCGTCGCCGTAATCACACGCAACTTTGTGGTGCTCTTTGCAAACGGCTTCGATAAATTTCACATCCACAATATCGACCGAAAGATCCGTTGTTGGATAAGAATGTGCTTTTTCGAGCGGAGTATTGCGGCCTTCAAATTTAAACTGAAAAGCAAAGAACACATATTTTTTGTCGAGTTCAAAACGCATGATAAAGTTTCCTGTAAGAGAAGCGCCCCGAAAGGCGCATAAGATTATTTAGTCCAGTTGTAGTTTTGCAGTGCTGCGCGAATAACGCGGCTGCGAATGTCTGCCTGCGCTTTGCGTCCGTACGCTTTCCACAGCGAAGGCTTAACGGTTGTGTAATCCGTCATGCCGTCATTGAACAGTTGCATGTTTTCCTGCGCCTGACGAACCACCACAGCAACCAGACGCTTGATTGATTTGTTCAGCGTGGCTTTGATTTTCAGATTGCCTTTGTCGCTGGTACGAACCACAACACGCAAAAGCTGTTCGCTGCTTACAGGCAGAACAACCGGATAATCTTTCTCTTTCAAAGTCAGTTTAACTTTGGTTGTTTCCACGGACTGAGAAATATTCATCAAGCCGGTAATTGAGCGTTGCAGAAGAACATCATAAACAGATTTCTTACTCATAGTCGCCTTTAAACCTTTGTCACTTTCGGGTTAAGATTGAAATTCTTTTGAACATACAAAGCGCCTTTACCTGCGGCAACTTTGAATTCCAGTACCTGACCGGAATCTTCAAAAGGATGTACGCCCTGCGGAAGATCGGTAACGATGATAACTTTATCCGGGCCGTCACCTGTCAGAACTTCAACGCGTTTGATTCTCAGATTAAAGTTTTCCATCGTTAGTCCTCAAGTTCGATACTGACCAGACAGACAAAGAAATCATCACAAGGCAGCACAACAAAGTTGACGACGCTTAACATGCTGTCTGCGCCTGCTTTGAAACTTGCCACGTAACAATCAGTGTCTGAGGTATTTGTTTGCTGCATGAAAATTTCTTTCAACAGCATTTTGTATTCGGGATCTTTCGGCGTAAATTCCTCACGCGTGTAGCCAAGCATTTCCAGCAGGACGCGAGTCTTGACGCGATAGCCGCCTTTCGAAAGCGCATACACAAACTTGATCGGAAGATGCGTTTTGTTTGTGCCGTGAATTTCGTTGTAGCGCAAAACAAAACCGCTTTCTACCTGACGAAAGAAACGCTCAGTGCCGACCCACAGTTTATGTTGAAGCCTGACAGGACGTGTGCGCAACTCGTGTCCGTTGACTTGCATAGCGCCGGAATTAATATCGAGTTTCATTCGGTTCCCCTTTAGGCTGGATAGGCCAGCTTTTTCTGTTTCGTTTTGCCCGGAGAGTTTTGTACCACGCGCCCTCAATATGTCCTGAGAACTTTCCAACAGGTTCGTTTTCCATTTGGTGAAGCCCGATCAGAGAGGCACACAAATGGTTTGAATCAAACCCAACAAATCGACACGCTTTATCAATCATGGTGCGATAGTTGTCATTCAAACGAATGATAATGGTGCCTGACTTGAGATCAAGTTTCGAATAAAAAGGAGTAAGAGAATGCGAGTAGACCGGAACACAAAAAGGCAAAACGCCGCGCTGGTATTTACCAGTTGAAGTAACCACCATCTGCGAAAAGAAGTGCAGATGTTCAAAGTAGTTTTTCATCACGACGTTTTCAAAGTAGTTGCCGCCTTTGTTATGCACGTTAACTTTAATCAGGAACACGCGGTAATTCACCGGACGATGATTAAGCATATTGCGCTCAATTGCGAAACTACAAAGTTCGTTCTGCAATTTGGCGACTTGCTCAATGTCTTTCAGAGAATCAATTCGGAACATAATACCGTCCTTTGAGGTTTAGCGAATGCTATGGATGTAATCCAGCATTTCACTTTTATGCGAGATAATGTATCGATCAAAAAGTTTCTTTGCCTGCGGCGTATTGAATTGCAGCGCACGTAAGAAATCAATTCGGTCATACACAAAGTTAATCAGACTGTCACCTGACTTGTACTGCGGCATTTGCTTTATAAGTTCGCCCCGCAAACCCTCAACAATTGTCACAGCGCGGCCAGGCATAACGCCCCACAGAATATCAGAGTCACGCAGAACTTTTTCATAAACCGTTTCAGGCTTACGCTTTTCAGTATACGGATACTCAGTTATATAAATCAGCTTTTCAATTTCAGGAAGAAGCCGTTTAAAATCTGAATCCGGTTTCGAGGCCCACGTCCAATCGCGAAGTGCTGCAATCGCATTTTGAATGTTCACGTAATCTTCGTATTCGCCTAGTGTGTGATCCATATCATGAATCAACGCAGCAGCAAGCAAACAGAAAACTTCGTCACGGTTTTGTTGCGCCTCTTCTGGAAGCAGAGACATACACAGCAGCGCCACGCCATCCATGTGAAGATTGGAATGATAAAATGCGGTGCTGCGAACAACGTTGTTTTTCTGAATCCATTCGCGGTACTCAACTAAATTGTACTCGCTACAAAAACCGTTTAGTCTTGCCTCAAACTCTACACCTGTTAAGAGTTCCATTTTATTCTCCTAGCAGTGAGACTCTTTACTGCTCACCGCCGATCACTTTTTATGATCGAGACTGCTTGCCTTCCCTTGCCAGCCTTCCCACATTGCTTCGCGAATAACAAAGATCATTTCTTTGCCGAGTTTCTTTTCCATGTTTTCCGCGAACCATTTTTCAAATTCTTCCCGCTCTGTCATTTTAATCTCCTTATGCAGCAGTTGGAAAAATATAACGCCACATATTAACTACAATGTTTGCGTCAGATTTCTTTTTGCGATGAATTACAACAGGTGCATTTCCTGCAAAGAAGCCGCGCAAAATACCCGCGCTAACTTCTTCGATATGCAGGCGCTCATAAGCCTCTGGCGCACCGGAGCCGATTTCGTCCAACGTGCTTACATGCAGCGGAACACGTTTCAGATAATACTCCAGCACTTCCAGAAATTGCGGAGTAAGTGCAATGTTGCTTTCTCCACTTTCGAAAACGTAATCTCTGACTGTCTCTGTGTTTGAAACAGGAATGATCAGCGGAAGCGCATCAACAGGACGCGTATTCGCGTACTTGTCGTAAAGAGAAAATACATGCGGAAAACGATACTGAATTTCAGTACAGAAATCGACGACAGTTTCTTGCTCAATATCTTTCACGATTAACGACAGTAGTGCAAATTCTTGAGTCGGAGCGAAAGGCTTTAACAGTTCGATTTGCAAATCAAGTAAAGCGTTTACGTTCATAATTCAATTCCTTATTTTTTGTTGAGGATGCGTACAACTTCTCCCGCATGATTGCGAAGTTTGTTAAAGATTAAAGCGTGTTGTTCGCTTTTGGTTTTGTAGCAGTCGATCACTTCCATGATCTGATCACCCAATTCACGGGCAACTTTATAACGATGGTTCAGAATAGCCCGATACATCGCACAAGTTTTGTCGGCAACTAGCGAGATAATGTCGCAACTACAAGATCTTCTTTCGAGTTCAAGTTTAAACGCGATAAAGTCGAGAGCAAGTTTTCGCGCTAGTGCCTGAGTCCGTAAACTGTCCATCTTTGTATTCCCTATATCCGAGTTGAATGGTTGAGTGGCCTGACCTTTAGTTTATCTTAAAATTTGCGTTAATTCTACTGGTATTTTGGACACAAATTTGCAGAGATAAATGGAAAAGGGAACCTATAGTTTTCGTCCATAGATTCCCTTGAGCATGTTAAGTTGTGCGGCGATACTGCTTCATAACTTTTGCGTAATACTGCGGAGATCTTGCGCCGCGCTTGTATGCCGTTTTGCCTACGTTGTAAGAATGCACAATGCACCTAACATTGTTTCGGCAGCCAGCTTTCAAGTCGGCAACAATCTCTGCGGCCTTATCCACATTTTTGCGATAGTTCATCATCTGTGCGCGGGTAGTGCCGTGGTATTTTGGAACCACCTGACACATTCCAATCGCGCCACGATTGACGACACGTTTTCGGAAATGAGATTCGGTCACGCATAACGAAACCAGAAGTTTTTGATCAATGCCGTGGCGTTTTGCCGCCGAGTCGAACACTGCACCAAGATCATCTGGCTGCGGTAAATGCGAGTATAACTTTTGCAACCGACGAGTCGCCGTCTTTTTGACTGCCGGATGCGAAGAAGTTTTTTCTCCTTTGTACTGAGTTTCAGAAGAAACAGAAGCATCTACTGTGAAGGGAATAACGAGAGTTAGGATCAGTCCCATGCAAATCATATTGGCACGGGAAACTCTTTTGATCACCTCGAAAAAGTTAACGTTCATTGAAAGGAAATTTTCTCCTAGTTGTGTTGTCGCTAGGCCGTCATAATATCAGACCGTAAAGGTTTTTGAATTGTACTGTTCCCCTCCTATCTCTTACCAAACAATCATAGTTGTATGGATCGATCCAAATCACTTGCCATCGACCTGCTTGATAGAGATATAAGCGACCTAAGATAAATCTTTCACTGCGCATTTTACGCAATGCCTTTTCACAATGCAGACGAAAAAATTTCTCGTTCGCTTCGTACTCATTTCGCGCCAAATATAACAGAACAGCCCGAAGATTTTTAAGAGGCGTGTCTCGTTTCATAAAGCGACCCATACGTTAAAATTACTTGCTTATTTGTCAGTGCTTCCGAAACCACCCACACCGCGCACTGTTTCAGATAATTCCGAAACGATGTTTGGAGTCATGCGATTTGTGCGCACAAACAAAAGTTGACCCAGCGCAGTGCCGCGTTTAATTTCAAGTTCGGAAATTTTATAAACTTCCTGTTGCTTAAACTCATCGCCGTCCGGTGTTTTAATTTTAACGCCACGGATTTGATACTGAGTGACTTCATCGATCTTAGAACCGCCACCGTTCAACCATGCTGCCGCCATCCACGTTCCGCGATAGTCAGAATCGATCAGGCCAACAGTGTTAGCCAGCGCCAGACCAAACTTCGCGCCGCTGCCGCTACGAGGCAAAAGGATACACGCAAAGTCCGGATGAAACTCAGCGCGGAAACCGAGATCGATCATTTTGGTTTCGCGAGTGATAACCAGATCTTCCTGTGCGAAAACATCCAGCGCAGCACTGAACGGAGTGCCGTATGCAGGCACGATGAAATCAGGGTACTTATCCAGATCCGGACAAATGTTGAATGCTTTGATTTCGGTGCTCAGTTCAACTTGATTGGTCATGTTCTTTACCTTTGCTTTATTGATAATGAAAGTTCAAACGTGAATGTTTCCACGCTCTTGTTAATCATGCACTGGACAGTTTTGCCTAAGTGCAGTTTGAATACCATGCTGTTGCATCCACAACGCGCCGCATGTTCTGCTATCGCAACATTTACGTCGCCAATAGATTTGACGATGCCGATATAGAAAGGCAATCCGAAAGTAGAAAGGTACGCATAAAACTCTTCACCTTGCTTTAAGCGATCAAGGAAATTGTTTGAGTGCGGTTTATCCTTTGCGACAATCGTATTCATTTTGCGGGAAGCGGCACGAACGTTTGGCGCGGTCATGCGCGTTCAACGCTGTAATGGCATTCGGTTGCGTTGATGATCTTGCCTTCCAAGAAACCCTCATCAATACGAATCAAGGTAAGTGGGCCTCGATCAAAAATCACGGTGCCGCGTACAACACGGCGCAGATTGCCGTGGAAAAATACTTGCACTGTTTTTCCTTCGTAACAATGCTTGCTAGTCACAGGCCCAAGAAAATCATAATGTTCCGGATGGTTTTTAAAACTCAACGAATCCATGTAGTGCGTGGTGTTGTCGTTAAACTGATCATCATCCAGACGCACAATTTCACGATTCGGAGTTTCTGCATCGCTGCGAACGATCACGCCGCGCAGAGTTTTATCTGAACCGTCTGCCAGTTTGATAACGAAAGAAACTTGCTTATCCAGAGACTCAGGATTTTGAATTGGAAAGCGAATGAAGTTTACGGTAGAAACAGCGCCCATTATTTTACCCTCAGACAAAAACAAGAAAAGCGCAGCAGATGCCACGCTTAGTTTTGGTTTACAGATTCACGACACACGTTTCATCATGAATCGGAAATTCGTTTGCATCAAGTTCACCAGAAAGGCGAATCAAGTGCATGTACATTTCGCCGTTGCCTGCGCTGTTGATCATAACCGCGTTCGCAACAAAACTGTTGTCGATTTTCTGAATAATGATTCCTTTCGAATCAAGAATGCCAACCAAATCAGTTAACGAGTAAAGGCCGTTGGCATAAAGAGTGATTGCCTCAAGCGCAGGTTTTGGAATAATAAGTTCTTTCATTTCTTTCACCTTACATTGACTGCAAGAGTTTGAGATCTTCTTCGCTCATTAAATCGCGGAAAGAAGGTTGATTTGAATTTGCGGTACGTCCGATATGATGCAGACGAATTGCTGCACCAACAGCGTCGTCGATTGCGGTACGTGCATCAACGCCACTCATAATTTTTGCGATGATTTCTTCGCGGTGCGGAAACAAGGAAGTTGTGTTTAATCCTTCTGCCTGCAAACGAATCATTACTTCGGTTTGCATAACTGCGTGAGTTTTTACCATCACGTCCATTGCTTTCTTGCGATTCAATTTTGCCACAACTTAATTCCCCGCCATTACTTCGTCATGGATAGCCGTCAGTGTATCAAGCAGGCTTTTCTGAGAGTTGTAATTATCCATGATGTTTTTGTTAAACGCGCCGATCTCAAATGCGTTGTTGTCCGTGCTTACGAAATCGTAACGAATAGGTGACTTGTCTTTAAATGCAAAAACAATCGTTACGCCGTAGTCCGTGCTTTTAACGCTGACACGTTCGGCCTTTTCAGCAACAGAACAAATCAGAGGCCACATCGGGCGCGTTTCATAAAGCGAGGAACTTACGTTGAAGTCGATCTCAGCAGTTTGCAGGAAATCAAAACCTTTGAAGGTTTCCTGACAGTGCTTGTTGACCTGTTGAGTCAGTGCAAGATCTTTCATTACGATCTTTGGCTCAGAATAACTAGCATTTGATTGCTGTACCGATGCAAACAAAATTGCAGATAACACGATGCTAGAGATTTTCATTACAATATTTCCTTATTGATGTTGTTTGGTTGTGAACACGACGCGTTCAGAAAATTCGTTTAATACATTCCAATCAGTTTGCGATCCGCTTTTCATTTTAAGCAGACGTGCAACTTCAATTGCTTTTTCAGCAGTTGAGAAACTTGCAACCTGACCAGCCAATCCGATCTCATCCATGAATGGGCCGGAGTAACCTTCGCCTAAATAAACTACGTTAGCGTTTGCTACAGCATAGTGAGCCATGAGCGTTACCCTTCCTTTAAAATTGCTTGACGATAAATTTCGCTAAACGTTACTTTAGCGGAAGAAGCAGAATTTTGTTGAATCAGTTCTGCACGGCGTTTGTGCGACTCCTGTTCCTGATTCAACTGGTAAAACTTTACGGCCTCAACCGGAGTAACGCGCTGTGAGATTGTCATGTAAAGCTCCTTTCTGAAAACCTAAGTTTTAGGAAAGACGCCTCAGCAGCCCTTCCCGCCGGACAAGCCCAATTGCCTGCCCGTTGGTTTAGACTACCTGAACAATCGGGCCAAAACCAGCCCTATTTTAGACAGTTATTTGCAGACTTCCTTGTGTCGAATTTCGCAGTATGGATGATGGTATCAACCATGCAATGTACGGTATCGCCGCCCAACATGCCATAGCCGTACTTTTTGGAATCTTCCGGTGCCAGAGTCATTCCCCAGCCGCCTTGCGATTCGTGGTACTCGTCAAAATACAGCGGCGAGTAGTGAACATCGTAGCCTTTAAATTTATAGCGACGGGCTACTTCGCAGATACGAACATACTGCATGTGGTAGGAAACATCCTCCAGTTCGTAACTTCCTTTGTCGATAATACTCTGAACCCGAACTTGATCGGGAAATTCAAAGCGGCCTTTTTCAAAGTGTTCCATGATCGCGCACGTAATAAAATTGGCGCTCAGTTTAAAACTAGCCAGATACAAAATCAGCGGCGTTGGATTATTGTGGCGAGTAAGCGCACGAATGATTTTTGGATCAGGCAAATCTTTAGCAGGTATTGGTTTTTGAGGTTTGATTCCATTCGCAAGGAACGGAAGAAAGGATTTGGTATCCGGATAGGATTGCAGGCTTTCGAGAAGTTGTTTAACTTTCTCTGCGCGGGTTTTTGCTTCGGTATCGCAAAACACATTGTGAAGTGCCGAGATTTCTTTATCAGAAAATCCAGCCAGTTCTAAAATTTGTGCTTCCATCAAATTTTCACCCTTTAAAAGAAGTGGCCTGAATTAACAGGCCAGCTTTGTTATTTGTTTGCCATGCGCTCCATAGCGTTCATGAACATTTCAGCCAGACGCGGCGCACCGAGTTTCTTCAAACTGAGATCGCTGTATCCACGCGCTGCCAGTTCCTGAATCAGTTCCTGACGATTCAAAGCAGGAATCACATCACGAAAGTTTTCTTTCGTAACTTTCCCTTTAGCGGCAGGCGCAGGTTCAGGTTCAGGCTCAGATTCGTTTTCACGCTTAATTGCCATCAGTTCTGAATAGCTCATAGTCTGCGCACGGCTATAGCTAACCCACTTGTTTGATACCACAAGTTCGATCAGGCTGGCATGTTCCGTAGAGATAGTAACTTCATCGCTGTCATCTTCGTCACTTTCAACTACAGTAGTCTGTTCAGATTCTGGAACAAATTCAGATGCAGCAGAATCAGGATCGATTAACGGTAGAGTATACTGTTCAGCCGTGGCATTGATCTTATCAGCGTACTCATAGAACTTATAAGGCTCGTCTGCATCTTCCACGATACATTCGATTTCTTCAAGAAGCTCACTGATAGAATACGTGTGAAGGTTATCAATAGAGACTAACGATCCAAGCAAGGTGCGCAGAACAGAACGACGGAAAGCAGAACCTTTGTGAAGATTTTTCTCCTGCCACTCAATGAATTTAGTGCGCAGCGTATCAGCAGGATCAACATAATCATGGAAATCAATATCGGTCAGCTCGAAAAGTTTTTGCACAATTTCGTAGTGGCGAAGTTTTTTGATCTCGTCCATAGACACGATCTCACCGATGCCTTTCTGCAAAGTATAAAGCGCGTTGCCTAGTACCACGGTAGGCTGAAACTCAAGCTCCTTGAATACGTCAATACCGGCTCCGTCTTTAATGCGGCGCATAATTTTTTCTTCAATCTCAGCAACAGAAAAAATAGGGTGTTCGCCTTCTTCCTGTTCGTCCTCGTCTTCCTCTTCTTCTTCGGAATCGGATTCTTCATCGTCGTCTTCTTCCACAGAATCATCGTCCGATTCATCATCCCAATCGTCGTCTTCGTCGTCTTCCTTTTCGTCGTCTTCCTCTTCGTCGTCTTCCTCTTCCCCTTCAATCTGGAGATAGACGTGAGTTGCAAACTCATCAAACGCGACAGACTGATTAGAATTGTTGATCGCATTAACGTCAATCATTTCTTGAGGGTCGCCTTTGTGTGCAGAAATACATGCAGCAACAAAACAATCGAAAAATTCTTCGAAGTCGGTATCGTTAAAATCTACCCAACGATTAAACGATTCTGCGGTGATAAAGTATTTATCGCGCAGACGTTTCAGAATTTCCTGCGGCCCAAGCAAAGCAAGGTTAGTTGCTAGTGTCGGAATGCGGGTAACTGTTTCCAGACCAATAATGACAGCAAAGCGTTGAACCGTTTCAAAAGGGAAAACACTGCACAGGTGCCGGAATACGTCTTTCCCGATCTCACTGTTATCATCAACAATGGTTTCAGGACTAATGCGAGAGCGCAGAGAAATCCAGTTAGAAGATTCGCCTGCCGCATCGAATGCGTAGCGCTGCGTAAAGAATTCATTCAGGCCAGCACATACCGGAAACACGCGGTAGAAGTTTCTCAGGTCAGCAAACAGATGCGCCAAAAATGCGCGACGATCTTTGCGGTCAAATGGAATATGACACAAAGCGGCCAGGCGAGAAAGTTCGTTGTTGTTCTCCACGCTCAGAAGATCGTTAACATCAAAACGGCGAGTCAGTTGCAGCGTGTCAGTCACAACGCTTTCAATTGTCATCACGTTAAGATTTGCAAACTCTTCTGGCAACTCATCGCCATTGAAAACCATACCGAGGAAACCAGAACACTCAGACGGGTTAAGATGCTTCTGCATAAACGCCAGCAGGGTTTGTTCCGGCGTCTGGTCAGCAACAACGTTTTGCTGATAGCTAAGAAGATTGTCAAAAGCCGCTGCAATCTCTTTCAGTGCGGTAGCGCGACGTGCAGGATCTTTAGGCAGATTGATATAATCAAACATTGGCTTCTTCCTCTTCAACGATGTTTGCGCCCATCAGAAACTCGATGATCGCGCCGTGTTCTGTTTTTACGTCGCTGTGTTCATCAGCGCCAGCAAGATAAGTTTGATACTCTTCAAGGAAATTCATTTCCTGAATTTTCGCCAGCAGATGCTCACGATTCATATCCTCTTCTGCCGGAAACTCATCGTTGATTACATACAGGCTGTGTAGCTGATCAAACGTCAGTGCATCCAGCACGAAATCTTTGTGAACCTTCGGATCGATTTTTGGATCGTACGTGCGAGAAAGCAGACGTTCCTGAACCAGTGATTCGCAATCGCCAAAGTTAAACCACAGTTCAGACTTGTGCGGCTGAATGTTGTTTGGCTCCAGAAAGTTTTTGTTGAAGAAGTTGCGAAGCGTGTCGATGTGCTTGCCGCTATCAGCCAGACGGTTAGACAGCAGATAAACAACACGCGTACGATCAGAACAATCGACGTTTGTGATTTCCATCGCTTCTAAAACATCGGTAAGCTGCTTGTCGTTGAACAGCGCCAGTGCATACCACCATTCGCCTTCTTCCAACAAACGCGCAATAACCAGATCGCCATTAATTTGCTTGCTCATCTTTTTACCCTTAAACAAAATCGTCTTTTAAGTCGGCACGAAAACCAGCAGCCAGTTCCGGCGTGATCTTTTCGTACGTGTAAGTTAATGCTTCGAACACCGCAAGAGTTTCGTCTTTCGGTTTCCAGTTCGACCAATCAACCCATTCAGCATTCGCTTTGTATGTTTCAATGCCTTCATAGATCATATCGGTAACGCTTTCTGCAAGCAGCGAATCTTCGTAGTCTTCATCAAAAATGTCTATGCCGATAGAAGCCATCAAATCATCGCGCTGTGATTCTTTAAGCGCGTTGTTCAGGAAGTCCAAAATCTTTTGTTCCTGACGATGATAAACAACATAGTCCATCATCATTTTGAAAAGCTCAAGGCGCGTTTTATCTTCAAACACGCGAGGATCTTCTTCGGGCATCAGCGCGATAAGTTGCGGAACACTTAGCTTTGAAAGTTCCTCCGCACTATCCTGCATGTTTTCTTTATCGACCAGAACATCAGCCGCACGACACGCCGCCACCAACTCAGTTGGATGCTGTGTCATCAGATACGCCTGAATGCGTTCGTCCATAATAAAGTCAGCAGGACGCGCAAACATCGGATGCTGCGTTGCCATACGAATCAGAGCGCCAACCATGATATGAATTTCATCACTCACTTTTGACAGTTCAAAAATCCGCTGCGAATAGTGCTCCAGTTCTTTTGGGTGCTGGCTCAGTTCTGCTTTTTCCAGCAACTGATAAAACTCAGGAGTGAACTTGTGTGAACCTGAACGAGCAGCAGCATAGATAAAGCGCGTACCCGAAATTAATTCTGACAGACTTGCATGAGTTTTCATAGACGCCTCAGTTTTTAGGTATCAGCTTATCACACTGCTTGTTCAAGCGGCGCAAATGCCAACGGTTGATATAGGAACGAACAAAACGGGAAAACTTTTTAAAGGACACTTACCGCCTCCGAAGAAGATCCGCTACTGCGAGGTTTTTAGCTTTTGATTCGCACATAATGTCGAAGTCCTCAAAAGACAACGCCCACGCATTAACTAATGGGTTATGAAAATAATCCGAGTGAGCACGTAGTTTTGTTTTCGGAAAAGGAATCTTGTTCTGATCCGGAAACTCGTCAGACGGAACATACTCAGGACGTGAAACAGAATAGTGCATTGTTGGGCGAACACCGCGCCAGCTTTCAATAACACGCTTAACGCGTTTATCGTTTGGCTTGATGTATTCGTTTGTCATTACCCAATGATGATGAATATCAAGAACGACAGGAAGCAGATCGCTAAGCGTTAAACATTCTTCGACGCTGCTTGTCAGTTCGTCATTTTCAACAGTCAACATTCTGCGGCATTCAGGCGACAGCAATTTAAAGTTGCGTCTAAATTCGCTGGCTCCAAGTTTGCCGCTCAGGTGAATGTTGATTTTGAAGTCTTGAAACTTTTTGCCGTAACCCATCAACGTTGCAATCTCTGTGTGATACTCAAGATCACGCAAAGAGTTTTCTACAACGTGAGGCTTGTCACTCGCAAGCACGGTAAACTGACCGGGATGAAACGAAAGCCTAACGCGATGCAAACGCGCAAGCTCACCGAGATCTTCCAGCAGCGTAACCATATTAGGCAACACATACTTGCGACTGATCTCTCTGAAACTTTCATGCGTGAATAACGGTAGGAGTTCGCTTGTTATGCGCATCATGCGTTTCTGTTCCGGACGGATAGCCAACATTTTTGTCATAGCAATAACACTACGAATGTTTGACTGTCCAATCTCAACCAGCTTTGCAATTTGTTCACGCTTAGGCAAAAGAGATAAACGCGCAGCAGTAACAGTGCGCGAAGGGAAAGGCTGCTTGCCGTCAGCACTCATATATTTACAAGCGAATCCTACACGTTGCATTAATAGTCCTCAGAAAGAATCGTATTTCGGATCGGGCATTGTGTGGCTATCAGGAATGCCATTTTTAAGAGACTCTGGTATCTCTTTACAGATATTGGATTTTGAATCGCGCAGTGCTTTTGGCAGTTCGTGCGAATCGTGTACGCGGTTGCGCATCTTATCCGGAATGCGTTTACCTATATCAGAATTTTTCATTACTCAAATTCCTCTTTCGCTTTCAGATCCGCAATGCGCTGTTTCAGTTCTTTGCGCAGCTTAGGTAAAGCAAGATGCAAATTCACACCAGACTTGCGACCAAAAGAGACAACTTTTTTGCTTACGCGTGTCACTGACATGCCGAGACTGTTGCACCAATCAATTAATGGATCGATACCCATCAGATCGATTTCGCTGTCAGTTGGATATTCAATATCGTCCTGATCTTCGTCTTCCGGTTCGTCGTCCGTGTTCTGCAAAATCTTTTGCTGTTCCTTTGCAGTCTCCAGCGATTTGATAAGCGTTTGGCGATCAACTTTACGCGCCATTGCTTCGTGAGGCATAAGGCCGTATGTCACAACAGCCGTATGCAGTTCGCTGTCTGTCTTTGCGTTCGGCCAGAAGTCATCAGGAATGTCCGGATAAGTTTCAGGTTCGTAGACAGGTTCCAGCGAAGCCCAAACCATCGAACTACATGAGCGTTGATGAATGAATGTTGCTTCGCCCCAACCAACATCGATCAAGTTCTGGCGCAGTTCTTCAAACAGCGAAGGCGGCGCAACGCAATCAATCGGACAAACTTCGACGTGAATCAAACCCGGTTTCAGTTTGAATTTTTCAACAGCGTAATCGTCGTTGAGAAACTTAACGTAATCGGCAACGTCTTTCGGATATTCTTTGTGACGCCCGTAAAAAGGAGAAGGAGTTTCACCGCCAGCGATTTCAAGCAAGCAAGTATTGATGCGCTTGCCTGCTTCTGCCAGAAACTTTTCTTGCAGTTCGCGCTGTTCGTACCCAATATCACGAAATTGTTTTGGTGACATAACTTTGCTGCTTCTGGTTATTGAATTGTGCATTTTAGTTTCCCCGTCCTTCGCGTTCACGTTGGTAGTAACAGTTATGGCAGAGATCATCCCACTCGCCGTAAACTTCACCTTCTTCCAAATCTTCGCCGCAATCCATACAATGCGCGTACGGTTCGTTTTCGTTTTCCATTTTTACCTCAACTGAGAATCTTTACTGCCGCGACGGTTGTAATATGCGTGGTGCGTTCCGTCATGTTCGGCTTGATGTTCAATGCAGTATTTTGCGTTCGGCATAACTTTCAAACGCGCTTCTGGAATGCGGCAACCACACTCCAGACAGTGAGTAGATCCCTTACCTGATAATTGTGAACGAGCAAAATCAATTTCATTGTTGATGTTGCTTTCGATGGTATCGTTCACTCCGTCATCTTTAGTAAAGCCTACTGCCATAATTACCCCTTAAAGTTACAGCTACCGACCACCGTGGTAAAAGAACAACGTTTGTCGTCCGTATTCTTTTTGCGTTTGCGAACAGTTACTTTTGGTTTAGCTGATTTAACCACTTTCGGCATTTTGGTTTGTGATTTGACTGTGCGCGGCTTGCGTACTTTCTTTGGCTCCGGAACCGGATCATTACGCGACCAATCAAAATAAAGTTCGCCGTCCATGTGATACACCATTTCAGTGTATTCAGGTTCGACAGCGTTCGGTTCAAACGCGCTGGCTTTTAACCAAGCATACGAATGGTGCATTTCCGGACTGCGATGAGTAAAGCACGATGCGCAAGCGTCCGTGTAAAAATCTTTTTCACGGCGATGCGTAAACAGCATATCGTGTTTATCCAGTGTCGGAACATCGCAGAACACTTCGTCAAAGCAAAGAACAAGGAACGGTTTTTTCTGGATGCGCTTACGTGCTTCCTTTTCCTCTTTGATGCTGCCGCGAGTTGCATCACGCCACTTCAAAACATTTTGACCATACTCACGCAGTTCGTTGTTTTCTTTTTCGTTGGAGTAGTCCACACGAAACACAACGTCCACCCACGGATTTTCTACCATGAATTGATGCGCAAGATTCATTTCCTGTTCAATGCGCGGATAGTTTTCTTTGTTGATAACAAAGTTAATATGAAAACTAACTTTCTTACCGAGGCGATTACGAAAGCGAACCAGATCATCCAGTGTCCACGTATAGTTGACGCCCATGATCTTGTTTGCAACTTCGCGATCAAAGCTGTGCATACTGATATTCAAATGCGACAGCTTGCTTTCCAGTTCGTCGTTTGTGTTGAGATCCAGAAAGCCTAAAACGGAAGAAGTCTTTTCCAGAAAGAAACCGTTTGTTGTCAGGCCGACATTCTGAACAGGAGTTTCGCGCTGAATACGATCAATCGTCTCAAACAAAAACTTCATGCGCAGAGTAGGCTCACCGCCGCTAATCGAAACGTGATCGATAATGCCGCTGTGCTGCTTGATGTGTTTAATCAAACCGTCTTGCCACTCTTCCTGTTTGGCTTTGTGTTCCATTTCTTTCTCAGGACAGAAGTTGCACTTTGCATTACACGTTACAGGAAGAATTGCAGTGAAGTTACGCAGCATATCAGGCATTGCTAAAACGCGCTTACCTGATTTCTTTTCAGCGAGACTGATTTCCCACTTTTCAAGTAAGGCACTGCGGTTGTGCGAAACAAATTCCAGACAAGAAGCAGGATAGCTTTGTTCCTGTTCGCCGTGGTTTTCAAGGAACAGCTTAACACTGCCATCATCGTTACGTGCGATCACAATGCCGCTACCGCCGAGCAAAGTTTCTTGTCCTTTCTCTTGCGGGTTAGGAGTAGCGATAACCAGATCAGCCAAGCGATACGGATTCAATTTAAAAGTCATGGTTACGCCTTACCTGTAGAAAGTGGAATTTTTGAAGCCATGATGTTCTGATATTCAGCTTCGATAAACTCTGCAAACTCCGCGCTAGGATCAACGCCGTGCTGAGAAACAACATGAACATATTCACCAGACCAGAACCAGCCTTTGTAGTCATAGTCGCTAAACTCAACAGAGCGGCTGCAATAAGGGCAAGTGCAAAGACCACGAACACGCATATAAAAACCGCCGCGCTGTGCAATCTCACACACAACAGAAAACTTGCGTACGAACTCGCGACGTTCCTGCGTCATTTCGTTTGACTCAGGAAGTTGATCGTTTTCGTAATTGCGAAACAGAGAAAAGTAGCGGCCTTCGATTTTAGTGTTTTCGTTTGAATGATTCATCTTAGTACCCCATTGATTCGATTGCGTTACGCAGATCATATTCGTTACTTTCTGCGGTGATTGTTTCACACTTACGTGGAAGGTTTTGGCCCGATGCGATGAATTGAAGTTTCATCACAACAAAGATTGCATAAAGGCGAGTTGTTTCTCTGCCTTCGTATGCAACCGCGACCATTCGAAGAAGTTTCAAGTCGTCTTTGCTAACGACAGGTTTTACTTTCGGAGTGCTCATTCTGAGTCCTCATCGCCAACAATGTTTACGTCAACCACACCAACTTCATCAAACGCGTGTCGTGCAATAGCAACGATCATTTCTGCGCGTGTAATTTCGTTAGGGTTTGCTTGAAACTTTTCAATCGCTTCATCAATAGTTGAGCTAGTGATTAGCGCTTCAAGTTCAACATCGCATTGGATTTCGAAATCTTCTTCTCTCATTATTTTTCACCTAACTGTTTTGGGTTTTTGTTTGTGGCGAAAAACATTGCCAACCATTTCCACGCAATTTTAGCTTGCGAGAATCTTTGCTTTGTAAAAAGCCCTGCAATTCTTTCCGCTTCATTTTCGTCTAACTGTTGCATCAGTTCCAACTGCTTTTCTGTTTCATCGTGCGCGTCCAAAAGACCAACACGAACAGGAAGAGTTGTATGCAGAATTGCGGTGATTTCTTTCTGGCTATTGGCTACCAGAAAAGAACAAAACTGAGTACCGAGGAAACGCATCATATCGTCGTTTGAAAGATTGTGCTTTTCGGCAACGTCAGCCATCGCATTGCCTAAGTCTTCGTAGGCGTCAGCCATAAAAGGCGGGAGTTTAACAGGCTTATCAAGTGGCAGCATAGTAAGTTCCTTATACGGGGGATTAGATACGACAAAAGGCCGTCCTCTAAGAATACAGGAAAGCCTTTCGGTTTAACAGCGGTATTTTGGACACTTATTTGCAGAGATTAAGGCTTTACCGCCGATACAAATTCAGGCGGTACAAAGTCAGTCAGCCAGACGCCGTTAGTTGTTTTCTGCAACTTGTGTCCGGCGTCGTGCATTTCTTTGGCCTTCACATAAAGAACACGGCACATTGCTTTACGTCGCGCCCCGACATTTTCAGCAGTAACCCAATCGAACGTCAGATGAACTTTGGTGCGCTGCATTGGTTTGATGCCTTCATTCAAAATCGTGTTGACGTTCTGAATTGCTGTTCCGTGATAAAGAATTTCAGGCGGCACATGATCGCCATGATCAATTTTCACGCTTTCGAGTGAGTGACCTTGAATGCAACGAATCTTTTTCTTGTCCGGTGAAAATTCGAAGCGACCTTTTTCGTCATTGGTGACAACAGAAATAAGCTGATCCATATCCACCAGCTTATCGCATTTGTTCACCAAATCTTTTGCGTCAACCCAACCTTGATCATCCATAACCAAACCAATCTGGCCCGGATTATGTCGCAGGAAAAAAGTTAACGTTACGCCAATACTTCTGCCTCTCATTTTATTACCTTCTACTTTTACGTGGGAAAAGAGACATGAATGCAGGATTCGCTTTGCCTGATTTAATCTCTTCAATGTTTTTCATTGTATCTTGCATCAAATCTGCCATCGTTTGATTTGAGATACCAAGATCATTCGGTGTAAGAATACCGAAAGGCGTAGCGTCCAAAAGAAACTGCATTCCCATCAAACTGTCATGGATACGCGTTACTTCTTTTCCTTTCTCTACATCACCGTTAAATGCGAATCGAGAAAAGATATGGCGCATTTTGTACGTGTGTATTAGCTGAATATGTGCGCTGTCCATTCCGCGATTAGCCATATACGACATTTGATATTGCAGACGCAGACTATCAAGAGTGATCTCAAGTTTGCGTAAACGCTGGCGGTATTCATCCAGCTTTGCCACTTCATCAGGCAGATTGGCTTCGCAAAAATCAAAGGCCACCATTTCCTTGTCGCCGCTTCCATAGCGACGGCTGGCGCGAACCTGTTTGAACGTGTGCGTGATAAAATAAATTTTGCGGCGCAGAGCGTGACACAAAGCATTTGTCGCCACACCGTGAAGCTGCAAACGTTCGCATGTTTCACCGTGGAATAAATCGTCAGTGTCTGCGCTTCGTGATTTGCGCTGGTAATGAGCGTTGGTGAAAAATCGAGACATTAACTTTTCCTCGTCTTGAGTTTACGATAGACAGGTAGGATAGCATTCGCAATTTCATCCAGCGCAGGAATGTATCCGTCTGATTTTTCTTTACAGAATGCTTCAAACATTTTGTTTGCATCAGAATCGCTAGGAATCTTTGCACGAAAAGTCAGATCCCATGCCTCACTAAATTCGTTGCGGATTCGATTCTTGAAATCAGAGCTACCCGAAAAGATTTCTGGATTTAAAAAATACTCCGGAAAATCTCTTCTCAGAATATCCAGACTCTCGCGAACGAAATCAACCAGACCCATTATTGCCACACGCGTTTCAGGCGAACCGGGAATAATGTGAATGCGCGTTGCACCGTGACAGCTTTGAATGTGCAGATAGCCTTCTTTGTTTTCCGGATTGTATTCGGCATAAAGCGCAGACGTGTATTCCATTTCGTTAACGTCCAGCAATCTGCGTCGAGCAAAAGCTGTCTCACTGCGCAGCGCATCTTGAAAATCGCGAAGGAACAGCAACAGGTTTTGCAGCTTTTCTTCAAAGCTATTTAACACAATGCCTGGCTTGTTGTGCAGGCTGATAGCTTTGTTGCCGTGGTGAATGAGAAGTTCCGTCTGAACCGTAGGCGGGAGAGTTTCATTTTCCGGATTAAGAACTTCTTTCGCGTAAAAGCCGATAGCGCTAACAGAGCTAGATTCGGACGGATAGAGCCAGCGACGAAAGCTAACTGATTTGAAATCTTTTTTATCAGACATTGTTATTTTTCTCACTATCCCGTTTGAAGTTGTGGCGAATCTTCTTAACCTGCACAACAATCAAAAACAAAAAGCCTGTCCAGATTGCTATATAACGCATCGTGAATGCAGGCGGGTTATCGTCCAGTACGTCAAAAAAGAAATAGGCTGTGATAGCAAGGCAGATAGACCACAGCACTGCGATGATAAAATATTTGTTGTGCATATTTATCTCCGTTTTGATTTTCGAGATCTACGTTCCAGAACTAAATTTCCTTAACGGCGTTTGGGTGGATTGCGCAGACGACGGCGAAGTTTCTCAAGCGGTGTCTTCGCCTTCGCAATTTTCTCGCGGCGCTTCTGGCGCATTTCAGAGATCTTCAAAATGTTTTTGAGGAACCCCGCCAGATGCGCCAAAATGCCAAACGAGGCGATAACATAAAACACTGTCTCACTCGTTTGGTGTATGTTCATTTAGATTTTACCTTCCTGATAAAGTTTAAACAGCTTTAACATTCCCACAGGCACGGTTTCCGATTCTGTGTTCAGCATTTCCATACAGGTTAAAGGCCAGATCTCCAGAGGGCGACCGTCAGTAAAAGGTAATGACAAGACGCCTTCTAAAATGCTTTTGCGAATCTCGTTCCACGACTTGCCTTCTTCGTTTGTGTTGATTGCTTCCCAACACTCAGGAGTAAGCTGATCAAGAAACGTAGAATGAATCCGCGTGTCTTCCAGCTTAGCGTTCGGTTGCTTTCTGTGTTGCAGTAAGCGCAGGTGTTCCGGATAGTCCGTCCATTCGATCTTTATCGGAAGAAGAAAACTTTCTTCCGGTTTAGCATCGCGCACATTTTCCAGCGTTGCCAGATACGCATTGGCTGTCCGGCCAGGCAGAAGGTTTTCAGGATCAAACTGGTTATGGTTAAAGCGAACATAGCCCAAGTTGGCAACAAACTGAAACTCTTCAAAGCGAGAACGAATCACAGGAAGAATATAACTGTGATTGATAAAGCGATAGCCTTTCACTTCCGGATCGATTTTTACTGGAAGACGAAAACCTTTTTTATCTTTGGTGTTCAGTTCCATCCAGTAGATATACTGACGATGAATGATGCCGTTAATTGAAAAGTGTGCCTCGCCAAACTGTTCAGTTTTGAAATGTTCAAGACGCATCAGTTTTCCTCCACGTCACAATCACAGGAACCGCGACCGCAATTTTCGCAGTCAGGTAAGCACTGGCAGGATTCAGAGTGGCAGTGAGAGCAAATATCTTCTTCGTCACAATCCTCTTCGCTTTCGCAGTCGCAGTCATCGCCAATCTGACCGCCGCAAGTGTCACACCACTGAGTTTCTTCTTCCTTGTACATATCTTCGTACGCGTGATCGGTGGCGTCGATGATTGCAGGACTCAGACCCGTAAAGCGCGACACACAATCACGCGCATAATCGAGCATCTGCTCTTTGGTGTACGCCGGATAACTATGATCCGCAAACGTCGCTTTGGGTTTAGGCAGCGACACGTAACCAGTTGGCAAAGTTTTCGCGGCTTGTTCGTCTTCCGGATCAAGGCGAACATCCAGACGGTACAAAGCAAAACTTAATGCACTACGCGCATCGCGAATAATGATTTCAGAATCGAAAAGATTTGTGCAAACGATCACAATGTCTTTGCCGTCATTCTCACTGCACAAAGTTACAGTGCCGTTGTCGTTGTCCAGCGTGATTTGCTGAGGCTCAACTTTAACGTTAAGAGAATCGCCGTGATAAAGAACATCGCGATATGCAGCAGAATGATCGCCAGTACCCATAACCAGAGAAAGAAGGCTTCCGAAATTTGTCATGATGAGTTTCCTTATTTGCTGATCCACGCACGAATGCGAGAAATTTTCGATGTGCTTTCGTACGCCATAACATGCAAGGCACGATCCAGAGAACCAAAGATGCCAGTTGTTTCATTCAACTTAGCTGGCAAGTCGCCTTCATATTTCAGCGCCACAGCAACAATAGCTTCCTGCTCCAGAGCCGCAAGATCTTTTATAATCTCTGAAAGCTCTTTGCTTGTGATACCAAATTCTTTGCGCAATAACGGACGCAGATAAATAGATTTTTTGTGTTGATGTACCCACGCATGGGCGCATTCAATCAAAGGACGATCAGTTGGCTCTTTGATTTCCGGCTCAGGAATATCAAATGACTTTTCACCCGGTGTAGGAACAGTATGTGCGCCCCAGCTTTCGTCTATTGCGTTGTTTGATTGCGTGTCCTCAATGTCACGGTTGTTTGCGCAGTCCAAAACAAAATGCAGCGCGTGAGTAGCTTCGGCAAAAACAACGTTGCGGTAAATTGGATCTTCGCATTCGTGCGCAACGGCGCGAACCATAATGTTTTTACCGTGGGAGAAAATAGAAAACGTCAGGTTCACGTCTTCGGAGAAATCAAGCACGGTAATGTTGATTGAGTTTTTATTGATTGTGGCTGAAAAACCTTCGTCAGCCAGCATTGCGCGAATGGTAACAGCGGCGATGTTGTTCGTTGATTGGCGACCAAACGCTTCAACAAAAATTGCAGCAATCAAAGTCAATTTATCGTTCATTACTTGATCCATCCTGTCATGCGTTTGATAAGAGATCTTTTGTTTCGTGCGGCTAAGCGGTACGCCTGAACTTCACCAAGCAGCAGCGTTAAGACGGCAAACATATCATAGGTATCGTCTTCGATTTCGTCGCGATCCGTATACGCCATATATGCTTCTTCAACTTCTTCTGTTTCAAGATTGCCAATATCTCCAACAACCAAAGAGAACGGACGGTTTTTTGTTTCGACACAGAGCATACTCAATGTCTCTTCAAAAAATTCATTATCCTTGTTTTGGCAATACCAAATCACCGCTTGCGCTTTGAGGCGAATGCGCATTTCGTGAGATTCGTTTTCAAACTCGCGTGAATTTATCGCAATGTGGTCAAGAGACGAGAAAGGTTCAGCCATATAAAATTCGGCGTGTTGAACCAGATCCTGAACTTCTTTAGACAGAGGTTTTGACGAGTCACCTTCAAGAAATTCTTTTAATTCGCCAACACTGAGTTTGCGTGAAGTGTCTTCTTCATCGAAATCTTCGTTGCCATCCCACTCTTCGCTGTCATCTGACTCTTCGTAGGTTGGGTTTTCGAAACGATACCAGAGCGGTTTTAATTCACCTGTTGGTTCGATAACTTTTTCTTCCACAGCGCAAAGGACAATCCACTTAACAGCCTGCTCGATGGTTTCAAAACGAGCGGTTGCTTTGTGGTAATGATCATTGAACTCATCGGTCAAAATAACTTTCAGGTTATTTGAATGAGGGAAAATTTCAGCTTCAATGTCGTGGTTGGAAAAGCCGCGAGTAAGTTTCGCAGAGAGTTTGCCTTGATCCGATTTGGTATAAACTTGAGCGCGAGTAAGTTTGCTGAACTCGCGAAGTGTAAGAACGATTCCGCTATCGGTGTCACGTCCAGAATGCGCTTCGACGATTTGAGAGAAGAGTTGGTTAAGTTTGCTGTTCATAGCAATTCCTTAGTAAGAGAGGTTTTATTACAGACGGTTTTGATGTGCGAACACACCGTTTTCTTCGTACTTGATTAAAGAGAAATGGTTATCCCAAACAGGTGAAGCGAGATCGTAAACTTCGGTAACGTCAGGAGAACCGCCAACAGCTTTTAAAAATTGTTGCGCATCAGTTTCACAGTCAAAGAAAGCAAAAACACTACGCGCCATATCCAAACGATCAGGAAGAGGAACAAACCAGAACCGACAACAGTGAGTGCTTGTTTCTTTGCGAGTCAAAGAACCGTTATGCTTTTCGAGTGCCAGAATAGCTTGAGTCATTTTGTTTTCCCTAGTGCAAAGAAGCCGCTCATTTTGGGCGGCAGAAAGTTTTAGCCTCTAGCGGGCTGGCCTGTATGACGTACGATGATTTCCGGATATTCGAAATCGCCGTTACGACGAGTTACGCGCTGATAGTATTGCTCACGCGGATAACCTTTCGGCGCTGCGAAGATTGCAGGCTCATCCCCAAAGTTCAGATAGGGATCGATGTATTCCTCCATATCGAGAAATTCCGACATTGGCGCACTGCCAACATAATCGAAAAGAGGAATCCACTCAGACGTGGTGCGAATGTAACGCCACTTTGTTTCGCCAAAGCCGGGAACCTTTATGAGATCCTCCAGCAGCATGTGCGAAGTCTGAACAACCGACTCAACTTTAACGCCGTTGATGTTTGGCGCAATGAAACTCAAACTAGGTGAGTCTTTCAGATCCAGTTCATTTACGATCTGATTCAGCGTGTACACGTTACGGCTAACAGGAAAACGTTTTTTCATTTTTACTTTCTCCAAATGCCCGGACAAATTCCGGTGCGTAGTAGGAACATTTCAAAGGACACTCTTTCGAATGCCCTTCACAATGTTTAAATCAGATCCAGCAAATCAAGAATCGGTTTTCCAACCGGAACCGGAACGATGTAGAAATCGAAACGCGGCTGAGTTTCTTCGTCGGCGTTGTAAACAACATCGTAAACGCCGTGAACATTTATGATGCGATTGTCTGCCAGCACAACGCGCATTTGTTCGATCATGTTCGCGCTGTCGCTTTCGGCTAACTTGCCTTGCGATGCAGGAAGACGATTTGAAAGCGCTTTCGGGTTTGTGGTTCCCAAAACGTTGAAACCGATGTTTACGCCAGTTGTTTTCTGTTTGATGATCGCCGCTTCCAGCAAGCGAAGCATTGCTTCATAACGTACGTGGCTGGCTGAGTTACCGAACATCTGAATAGAAGGCGCTTTAGTCTGTTGCATGGTTTGTCTCTTTGTTGTGGTAAGCTAGGATTGGCCTACGCTTATATTTTGCCGGAAAAAGCCGTCCAAATCGAGCGGTATTTTGGACACAGATTTGTAGGGTTAGCTTATTTCCATTTGTCGAAGCCGTTCTCATCTTGCAGAATCAAAAGAGCGGTCGATGTGTGACGATGCCCTACTAACGAATCGTGCAAATCTTCATTTGGAACTTCTTTTAAATGTTCACACGATGCGTAAAAGATTTGGGCCGAAATGTTATCATTGAAACACCAGCGGTAAGTAAAACTTTGAATACGTCCGATGCCAACACAAACCGACATTGAAAATGCAAGACGCAATAAACCGATCCAGCTTCCATCAGGAAGTTTACGAGTCTGAATAAAACCTTGACTCAAAATAAACTGTTCAATCTCTGCATCTGTCATGCCTTCGAAACCGTCGCGCATAAAATTCCTCCTTAAACGTAAGAAGGGATGAACCGCGAAGCCCATCCCTGTTTTTGATTATTGCTTTTTCATCTGCTCAACTACATCGCCCAAACCCATCGCTTGAAGCAGCGTTGCAGGATCATGTTGAGCAACATCCCAGCCGACACCCAAACGAATTTCTCCGCTTTCTACACGGTCAACTGTTTGCATAAAATCGGCAAACGCATTGCGATAATCAGTTTCAGATTCGTTTTCGTTTGGCATACGAAAGCCGCGTTGTTGTGCGCGACGTTTCAGGCTGTCCATATCAGGGAATGACATTGGCATTATTTTTTATCCTTGTGTTCAAGAGCGATGCGATAAGATGTGCCGTGGAAGCCAGCAGAATAAAACGTGCCGCGTTCGATAGACGCAGTTTTCCAGCCGTGCGTTAACACCAAACGCTTTTCGACTTCACGCATATCTTCATGCGTAACCTTGCTCAGAATTTTGAAGTCCGGAACAAGGATCTGCATACCGCGTTTACCATCAGGCAGAGTTTCGTGCGTTACGCCTGCGACAACCGGGAACCCGACGCCTGCAAGCACCGCAAACTGAACAACGCAATAAAGCGTGTCTGCTTCGCTCAGTTCAGATCTGAAATCGTGCTGCTTTAAAACAAGCTCACGAAAAACACCGCTATCAATCTGCATATTCACCCTGCAAGCTGTTTGGAACCTGAACCGGCACACTACCCAAAGAAGTAGCGATGAAAGTTTTCAGAACCGCATGAGAGATAGTTTCAGCCGAGTAGCTGAATACGCCATCCGAAGAAACAACATGCCACTTTTCATTTTTATGCTCCAGTGAAAAGTGTTTGTCTTCGATCAGATTAATAATGGAATCTGCCGAGTCTTCGCGGAAAGTAACGTAATGTACTACGCCTGTAATGATACCCTCATTAGATTCTTTGTAGCGACTTGAAATACGCGGAACGTTGTTGCGTAGGATTACCTGCGCAAGCCAGTTTGCCGACTCAACAGTAAGTTGATCAATCGACACGGTTACTGTACTTATTTTTGTCATGTGCGCCTCATACTATATAAATGCAATGGTTGTCGTTTGTCCAAATCCACGGACGAGTCGCGTTATCGCGAACATCAACAACCTGTTTGATAAATTTTTCATCAGCAATCTGGCTGAGAGACACGCTAACAATATCCAGTTCAGTATCGTTAGTGTGAGAGTTTTCGAATTTCAGAAAGTCTTTGAACTTCTGATAATTCTCTTTTGTTTCGAGATACACAAAACCATCAGGACGCTTTGCAAGGCCGCGTTGCTTTTCCTGCATCTGACAGACGATAAACACGTTAGGAATTCCATTTGCCTCACGTAACTCTTTCCCGGTATTCGGGCAGAAGTGCTGAGTCATGATAATCTCCCATGCGGTATACGCATAAAAATTTAGTATCGCCGGTACACCCGTGGAAACGCTGCACGGGCCATGCTGTGCAACGCTGCGCTGTACGCGATGATAACAATGTTGCGAACCAAGTCGCTGAATGCTTCTTTATAAATTCCGTAGTAACAGAATATTCCATAAAGCACGTTTAGGATTAAAAACGAGTAACGTGATCTCTTTACAGTTCCGAACATGAAATGCTTTATCTTGTTCATTGCTTTTTCCTGCGACGAATTTTTACAGCAGCCATGATCGCAAACAAAATGCTGTATGCGACCACGACACTTATTTTTCCAGTAGTGGAATAGTCAAACATGAAAGTTGAAATTCCGAACAGGACGAAACTTATTACCGATACGGTTTCAATAAAAGCAAAGAACTCCGGACATAGATAAAACTTTTCGTCCATGTGCTTTCCTAGCGTGGGTTAAGAAGGTCTGAGACAAACGAGTAAAACGATTCTTTATCGAAAGCGATAATCTTGTTGCTGATCATTGCTTCGTGCTTTTTCAAAAGCTCCTGCACAAGTTTGTCTTCGTGCTTGAGAAGTTTCGGCAAGCGATCTGCAATCGGGCCATCACCACTCAGAATGAAATTGGCTTTGTCTGCCAGTTCCTTCGGATCATTTGTGGCCTGCGAGAAAATCAGTTCGCCGTCGATATACAAAATAATCGTTACCAGCGAACTTTCTTTTTTCAGAAAGTGTAATTCGGTGCGCTCTTTGTTTTGCAGTACACGAATGATAATCCGGTCAACGCAGTTAACAACGCGGAACTTGTCAGGATCATCCTGCATCAAAGCAAATGCACTAGCAGCAGCAAAGATTGCAGACGGCGTTTGATCCCGCGTTGCCAGATAACGATAGATTGCATCCAGTGCCTGCTCCAGAGTTGTAGCGCAAGTGCTGTCTGCAAAATCGCCCTGCTTAACCAGAATGGAAACGTAGTGCATTTCGCTACGCATCACAGTGATTTCGCGAAAGTCCTGCGTTTCTTTTTCTTCATCCCATTTCATAGGACGAACGATAAGAACAAATTGAAGTGGCGTTACTTGTTTGATTGAAGCAATGCGCTGAATGTCCTGAACCTGCACACAAGGATTCGGATTAAAGAACATTTCGCGAAGATGTTCGAACAGGTTTGTTTTGATTTTGTTTTTCATTTTAGTAGCATTCCTCGTCGTCTTCATCGTCTTCAACATCTTCTTCGTTGTCACACTCAGATTCTTGTTCATCATCGGATTCTTGCGCGTCAGCAATAGAACCTTCGTAGCCGGGATTGCGATCCTGAAAGTCGCGAAGTTGTTCCTGCGCCGCTTCGTCAGCTTCGCTATCCATATCTTCTTGCGCCGCTTGTGCAATGTCATCGATCATTTGATTGCGGTCAGGAAGGTCTGCGTCATCCGAAAGGTGATCATAGAGGCCGTATTTGTCAGCCAGTTCTTGAAGACGAACATCGTCGAGGCAAGCCAGTTGGCCTTTATCAGTATTCCAGTAGCTCATAAAATCATTCCTTGTTTAGTTGTTGCTGTTAACGAAACTTTTGGATACGTGCAACGTCCAGTGCGAATTGATCGCGGTTGCATGTATTGAAACTTGTCTGCCAGAAACCGTTGATGTAACTCATACGGCGATCAGCAAACTCCCGAACTTCTTCGCCGCCTAAAAAGCGGAACGTTAAGCGATAACCACGCAGCCGCGCAAAACAGTAACCGATATACTTGATCACGAATTCAATATCGTGCATCGGAAACTTTTCAAACGTCAGAATAATGGTTCCGCGTTCTACTTGTGCGCTTACCGTTGCATCTTCCAGTTCAAGCGGCAGTTGGTTAAAGATGCGATGCGGTGCCTTTCCCATTTCCCGCACAACCATTCGCGCCGTTCCTGCGGCAACATAAAACTGAGTGTCAGGCACTAAGGCTTTTCTTTCCATAGTCATTTGAATTTATCCGGATCAATGTTGAAGAAAGGATATTGTGACACCAGCTTGTCAGCAGGCAGCAACTTGTAGTAAGTACCAATGTTAAGCGGCGTATCGCCAAACGCTTCAAATCCAAGATTGGTGAGATACTTCCGGAATTTTTCTTCCAACGGATTTTCTACACCAAGAATAATGTTGCGCTGTTCGCATTCGTACATCAGAGAAAACAGCAGAGCACTAAACAATCCCTTGCCTTGTTCTTTGTGCGCCACGTTCACGTTAGAGATACAAATATAACTGTGACCAAACCGACCGTAGCGATTTGCGCCATAGCGAACATAAATGTCGAACGGTTTGATTTTTGGATGAACATACTCAGAAGATGTAGGCAGAGTCTTCTGTGAAATATTCTCCAGACGATTCAGAATGTGATCCACCAGCGAACTAATTACTTCGCCGTGCGTTTCCAGCACACGCTCAAAACGGTTTTGATATTGAGCGGGAACACTTGCTAAAAGTTTGTCAGTCATTACTGCATCCTCATATAAAGTTGATAGAGTTTTTCGGATTCTTGTTTTGATACCTGCTCCATGTAGGAAACGCGATCATCGACTCCGAGATTTTCATCAAGGAAAATTGCAATACATTCGCTTTCCGTTACGTCCGGATCTTTTACAAGAGGACGGCCCGAACTTTCAACAACGATTTCGTGCTCAAGGGAAGAAAGATTGCCGACCATGCGAGTGACTTCGCGCAACAGATCGCCGCGTGTCAGTTTTAACGTGCTTCGCTGGTTAAGCAAAACTTGCTGCATCAAATCTGTTTCTAAGTTTCGAGTCAGCAAATCCTTTAAGCTATCGTAAGAATGAACGTTAATAGAAGAAACGTTGCAGCCGTCGCAGGTAACAGTGTAGCGATAATCATCGTAGACCATGAATACCGCAAAGCTGTCAGAGTCTCCAATTCTTTGGAACGATAACTCTGTCAGCAACTGCGGTTCAGGAATGCGACGGGCAATCACTAAGGCGATTGTCTGGAACATGCGGAGATCATAAGGCATAAGCAAATTTCCTTTCTGCATCGAGGCCAAAGAACAGGCCAATCAGTTCGCGCATTTCTTGACGACTTTTCTTGTCACTCAAAATGTATTCCAACACAGCAGCGCGAAGTTCACCGCTTTCGCCTTCGTCCGGTTCGCCTACGCCGATCAGAAATTCCTGAATGTCATTCAGCGTTGCCTCAAGAACCATAGGGCGAACAACTTTCGCCAAATCTTCCTGCGTTGTTTCCAGTGTGTTGCGTTCGCCGCGAATCATTTCCTGCATCTTTCGCGCTTCGAAGCAACTGCACAACATGCCGCCTTCAACTTTCTCAACCATCAGATGCTCAGACACGCGATAACGATTGCCGTCGCTGTAATTGAAGTACGCGTAAAAGTTTCCGTGACGCTCAACCAGATCAAGATTCGTTACATCCGATGGATCGATAAGGTTAGTCATCATGGATTGAATAATGTGAGATAACTTTTTCATGGCTCATTTCCTTGTGCAGATTTTTGTGTGTTTAAACAAGAAGCGCCCAACCAATGTTGAGCGCGATAGAATTTTTACCAGTGAGAATGTTTTGCTGATTTCTCTTCCATCGTTTTCATTACTTCATGATAACGACCAACGCGCAGATGTTCTTTCGAAAAACTTTCAATCGCGTTCCATTCACCAACCAGATCGTAGGAAGTTTCTTTCCCTTCCTGAACCGAAACCTGAACAACAACGTCGTTCTCTTCCAGTTCCGTATCGGTAACGTCTGCCATATCACGCTCAGTTAACGCGATACGATATTCAGGTTCAGCAGAGATAGCGCCGAACATTACCTTTACAGGCTCCTGCGGATGTGAGGCGGCAAGCAGTGCAACGATAGCTAAGATGTTCATGCAAATTTCCTTTTCGGAAGGTTGAGGCCGGTAGTGGCCCTGAGTCCTAATTGTACCTGAGAGTTTTGGCTAAAACGAGCGGGATTTTGGACACTTATTTGCTGAGTTGGCCAGGCAGAGGGATAGGAGATTTTCAGGCAGTCCGTTGCCTGTAATTAGTGCGAAGGCTGATAGTGCTTTTTGAAACTTTTGGCTATGCGACGTTTAGCCAGATCGTAATGTTCGTGACCTATGCCAATCAAATGACGATTTAGTTTGGCGCACACAATGCCGATTCGACCTTTGCCTATGTTTGGAGAAAATACAGTCTGCCCTTCTGTTGTGTTCGACAGAATAAGCTCAGTTAATTCTTCGACTGAAAGTTTTCTATCCAAGACAAAAGCAGAACCGCTATCAGATTTGATACGCGAGATTTCTGATAAGGGAAGATCGTATTTTTCCACCAGCACCAAATCGGCACTTCCTTTTTTGACGCGACGAATCTTTTTAGCAGAATCGAAAAGCACCAGAGGATTCTTTTTCTTTTCTGCGTACCGGGCAATAATTCCTGCGACACGTTCCGGCATAAGTTTGGCGTAGTCAGGATTCAATTCACAAAGAATTGCGTTGCGGTTTAAATATTTTGCAACGCCTGCGGTTGTTCCGCTTCCACCAAACGGATCGATAACCGTATCACCTTCACGCGATCCGGAAAGTATGCAGGGCAAAATCAAGTCAGGTGGATATGCAGCAAAGTGACCGCCTTTGAATGGCTGGCTTGCCAATGTCCAAACGCTGCGCTTGTTTGCTTTAGCATATTTTTCTTTGTCGCTCTTAACCGGAGTTTTAATTGACTCGTTATCAAAATAATACTTCGGCTTTTTGCTCAACAGAAAAACATATTCGTGCGAACGTGTGCAGCGATCACGAACACTTTCAGGCATAGGCGATGTTTTCTGCCAGATAATATCTTGCCGCAAATGCCAGCCGTCATCGCGTAATGCCATTGCTAACATCCACGGAATGCCGATCATATCTTTTTCTTTCAGACCTTCCAGCTTTTGCCCGCGCTTAGATTGGCGCGTGTCCTTTGGCAAGCCTCGCTGCTTTGTTCCGGTACGCTCACCGCCGAAACTGTGTGCCGGATTATCCTGCTTGCATCCGGGCCGATAGTTGTAATAACTGTCAGCAATGTTAAGCCACAAAACGCCATCAGGTTTTAATGTGCGTTTCACTTCCCGGAAAACTTCTACCAGCGCATTGATATATTCAGCAGGCGTTTTCTCCAAACCGATCTGCTCGTTGTTTCCATAATCGCGCAGACCGTAATAAGGAGGACTCGTTACACACATTTGAACACTGGCATCCGGTATCTTTTTTAATGTTGTGCGCGAGTCTCCTATCAGTACGCGAATAGTCATGATTGAAGTCTATCCTTGCGCACCAACTCTAAAAGTTTTTCGTCTGAGATTCCCCAGCCATGCCAATAGTGCTCAGTGGCAAGTGCAATCTGACCGCGATAAAGCAACGTGCTTATCGCTCTCGCTAATAAAGTTTTATTCATTTGCTTTCCTTTCTTTCGCAAACCGTTTGTACGCTTCGACAATATAGCTTTTGCAGATAGCGTAATAAAGATCCTGTTCCTCGATCCCTATGTATTTCAAATTCATCTGCGCACAAAGATAACCGCTGTGACCGCGCAGCATGTAAGGATCAAGAACAACAGAATTTGCATTCGTGTTTTCTTCAATTATCGTTCGCATAGTCTGAGGCGAGAACCTGTGACCAAACGTTGAAACGATGATTCCTTTTTCAGTGCGCACACGTTGAAACTCTGCAAACAAATCAGCCATAGAAGTTGGATCGTTCCAGCGCTTGTTAACGCTACTGAAAATAACCAAGTCCACGCTGTTATCCGGAATCGTGCGTAACTTTTCCAGAGTGTTACCGTGCATGAGTTTGATTTGCTGTTTCATTCTGTTCGGTTCCTGAGTGAAGTCGGCTAAAACATCCTCGCAAATAATCGAAGTGTTTTTCCAATCTTCTTTGTATTCAGCAGTGTCAACGCCAATGCCCGGCGTCAACTCAATACCAGTATCTTTATGAAAGTTGATATACTTTTTGCATTCAACTTCCTGATAGTGTCTTGTTTGGGAATACTTAAACGGCGAACTTTGCTGCGGGATAATAAACGATCCGTAACGGGCAACCTGTGACGCACGTTCAATGATTCTAAACTCAAAATCTTTACCGCGATATTTTCCCATGTGATCGGATGTTTTCAAATATCCAAACGGAGGATTACTGATCGCGTTATCAAACTTCATGTTCGGATCAAGGTACTGCAAAACATCGTGTGTCAGTGCATCATCGTTTACCCATATTGCTTCGGGCAAAAGGCGTTTACCTATATCACAATATTCTTTGTTGAGTTCCACGCAAACAATAATCGGCTTCACGTTGGGATGATAGTATTTCATCCGGTGCATGTAGCAGAAACTCAAAATGCCCGTGCCTGCACACAGGTCAACGAGCGATCCATATCCTTGAATGTCTAATTCAAAATCCCACGCGTACGAAAGAGGTGTATGAAAACTGCCAAGCAAACGCACGTCACTTGTTGCGCTTTCAAAATAGTTTTCATATACGAAAATCTTTTGATCAAACGTCAGCGGTTTATCGCTGTTGATCAGCTCCATCGCTTTTTGGTGACGCGCACTGTCAGCCTTTGTTAGTTTCCCCATTTGACGCGTCCATAATAATCGTAAAGTCAGTGCCGGGAATAGCGAAAGTATAACGCCACAGGTTTTCACCGATGCGCTCAAACTGTTTCAGTTTCCAGCTAAAGCGAATCTGTTTTAAAACCTTTGAGATTGGAAAGATTGCATAAGGTGCGCCTGCAATAAATCCGGGAATGTGCTGCACAACATGTTTTGCTTTAACGAAAAATTCTTTCTTTTCGTGATCGGCAGAAATAGATTTTATGTAGTGCATCCCGCCGCGACCGCCGCCTTTATAAAGCAGCGCCAGATACGGCCTGTCATTTGTCATCTAAAATTTCCTTTCGCTGCTCGTCATTCATTGAAAGCAGACTTGCAAGTTGATGCGGCTGGATCAGGATAGGACAATTCAAACTTCCCAAACCGTTTGCAGCATGATCGTCTTCCCAAATCCAGTAGTCCTTTTTAAGAACGGCACGATGTGAAGCAAGCTCACTCTCAATATTGCGAATCGACATATCTTTAATATCAAGATGCGCAGTGTAATCGCGCACACGTTCCAGAATGCGATCACCAAAGCGAATGCCGGAGCGCAGAGAACGGGAATCAGCAGCAAGTTTAGTTGTGTGTTCCTGAACATACGCTGCATAGCCTTGATTCATTGCTTCACGTAAAAGATCGGCATCAAACATTCCCGTTCCCGGAAACGTGGCAACAACATTCGTACGAGGCTCAAAGCGCAGATAAAAATCGTGCCCGTTATAATCAAGCTGCGCAACGTTGACGATATGAAGCGAAAACTTTTCAGTATCCCATTCGTGCGGAGTAATGATCACCAGCGCCTGAAAATCTTCTGTTTTGAGTTTGTCGGCAAGCACAACAGGAATGCGAACCGTGTTCAAACCAAACTCAACTTTTGAAGCGAATACGATCAGAGTGCGTTGACGATAGCGAGTATTGCGTGACATAAATTTTTCCTAAGTTAGATAACCCATTGTTCGTACCAAGAGGGCGTGTTTTGTAGCATCAACGCCATTCCGATACAGAAGCCATGCCCGAATTTTTTATCAGGATTGTTTAACGCTTGAAGAAAAGGATGACGCTCACCCGCTTTGTATTTGTAGGCTTTGAATGCGTCGTAAGTATCGTAATCACGAATCACAATGTTCGCGCCGCTGTTGAATTGTTTTTTCAGCTTGCGGAACTTTGGAGTCTGCAACATCAGCTTTGAATATTCCGGAACGTAGATCTGCTTTCGTGCTGCAACATAACTCAAGCGAAGATTTCCCCACTTAGAAAAATCTGCTTTCCTGCCTTTACCCATCGGATAGCGAAAGCCACGTTTGGTTCGTGCTCCGCTCAGGTGCCACATAAACCATTCGCTATTTATTTCTCCGCACAGCAAATCAGAATCAAACTGCATGTGCTCACGATAAACTTTGCTGTACTGCCAAAGGTTTTCGAAGTTGAGAAACATAACGCCGTCCGGAGTTCGACACGGCCCCAAATGAAACGGGCTAAGCTGGCTCCATTCGTCGTCGGTTGAAACAGGCGTAATGTCGAGATCAACATTTTTAGGTGCCTTGTCTTTTAAGCTCAGCACCGTAACTGTTCCCATCTTTTTCATAGACGATTTCCGTTTAAGCGTAATGCCAGAACACCACGTAAAGGAGATACGAAACAGCGGCAATAGTTGCTATTACGTTTGTGCTTTGATTCATTGCCTCAGCAACTTTTTTACCAAAGACAACTTCCAGACTAATACCGAATCTTCTGAGACGCGTATGCAACACAAGTGCAATCGCGCCTTGCAGAAACATCAAACAGAAAATTGCATAAAAGAAACATGCAAGAAAAGCACACATAATTAGCTCTCAGTGTTTTCGCTTTTCAAACTCACCTGCACATCATAGCCGCGACGAACCAGTTCTTTCGTGATCTCGTTTACGGTTGCATTGCGCAAAAATGGATTTGTCACGCGAGGAAATTTTGCTACACCGCTTTTGGGTTTAGCGGATTCCGGATCGGTATAGAAGCGTTGGCAGTGCGGCATCTGCACACTGAAATGAGAATCAAGAGAAGCAAAGCCGTAGCCTGCATCCAGACCTGAATCAGAATTCAGATACTCAGTGATTTCATTGCGTACGGTTCCGGGCATTTGTGCAAAGGTCAACGCTTCCGGTTTCTCGCTCCACTGAATCGTATAAGGACGATCAGTTTTGCCGTTGTTTGGAATGTTGCGAAAATAATAAACATCACGCAGCAAAAAGAATTCGTAGGTGCCCGCGTCCTCAACTGCCAAAACAATTGCGCTTGCTTTTACCATACGCGCCTTGATGCGCAGATAACTGAAAATACGATTTTGCTCAAGCTGGAGTTTGGAACATTTGATAACCAGCGCTTTAATATCCCATGACATTTGAAATTTACTCCTGAAAATGAAAAAGGGAATGAGCATAAGCCCACTCCCTATTATTTACAGTTTCCGGATGATGTTAGCGCCCATCAAGATTTGATCGCGTACGTCCTCACTATTGCAGGTAATGCGATAGTTGTTTGGTGCCGCACGGTTGATGATCGCAGTGCCGTTAGAATCTAACAGCGGTTGTTTGAAACTTCCCTGATACAGCATATCTACCGCCGCCGGGTTCCCGGTAAGGAAGATTCCAGTTTTGGTACAGCGAATATCAACGTTGTTTGTTTTGGCGTGAAGCGTACCAGTTCCCGGAGTAAACGGACGACCGTCTGCCAGTGAATACTTTTTGCTACTCGCTTTCACAACTGCGTCGATTGTGGATTTGAGTGCGCGAACAAACTTGCTAATGTTTTTAGCAACGCTTGAATCAACCGTTGTGTAATTGGCTTCGTTCAGATTAAAACTATAGCCTTTGTTTCGGTTGTATCGAATCAGAACAGGCAGAGAGATTCCAGTTTCAGGCATCCGGTAAGACATATTCCAAACCAGATTATCGTCGTTGGTTTCTTTCGCGTTGTGAACTTCATCAAACAGTTTCAGGCCGCTGCTTGCCAGTGCGCTTAGCATATCCTGTTTGTATTTCAGCATCAGGTTATCTGTCACGCCGTGAGTTTTCTCTTTACGTGCAGCGCGTTTGCGATCCGCTTCAAACATATCTTTCAAAGTTTGAATCACGTAACCCGCATCGTAGTTCTGTCCAATATCAACGGTTTTGTGAACGCGTTTGTATGGAGTGAGTAACCAACGAGCATCGCCAAATTTCAGCGTACCAAATTCTTCCTGACCCATGATCAATTCCAAACCGCGTGGAAGCAGTTTAGTTTTCAGTCCGGTAATGTTGCGCTTGAGGTTATCGCCAATCGCTTTAACGTGATCAACATACTTCTCAAACTTTTTATCCAGAGTCTGAGGCAGCACATCAGAGATTTCATCCACCAGCACGGTTTCAGATTTATGATCGTCTTTCGCTTTGCCTTTTCCAAACGCCGGAATAAATGCGTTAGCGTTGGTTGGGTTTTCTGTTTCGATAAAGTGAATCAGACGCGACACAGCTTTACGCAGATTGGTTTCACTGCCGTAAGTTTTGCCTTTGGAATCTTTCGAATAAACTCCATAGCTGAAAGTTCCGTCTTTGTGAACCATCACAGCATACGCCAGATCTTCGCGAGGGTTGTTTGTGACTTTCGGATACACACGAACCTGATAGCCGCCTACAACTTTGTTTTGCAGAACATCATGATCCTGCAAAGGATACCCAGCGTTGCCAAACGTGGCGATAACTTCATTAACCACTTTGCCAAACTTTGTATCATCGTTCGCTTTGTTTTGATGATCAGGAATCTGCGGAGTGCCAGCAGGCGTATTGGATTTAACTTCTTCGCCAACTTTCAGAACAGGTTTTTCCGCTGGTGCAGGTTTAGCTTTGCGCTCTTTGGTTTTCGGAACAGGCTTCGCAACTTTCGCGCTATCAGTTTTAGCGCCTGCGGTATGCCATTTGCTTGACACTTTGATCATCTTGAATGCTTTCAGACTTGCATCAAGAGTTTTGGCTTTTGCCAGATCCTGAACAGCTTTGATTGTGGCTTTGCCTGAAACGGTTGAACGGAAACGAATGATCTCATCGTCTTCTGCATCACGCAGCATCAGCATCAGGCCGCGTAAATGCGGAGACAGCACAAGTTTAGATTTAGCGAGAGTTTCAATGTTCGCCAGAATCTTTTCTGAGTTTTTACCGAAGAGATAGTTTGCTGCTTCTTTCTGCGCTTTGGTTGCAGAAACTGAAACAACATTTTGATCCAAATTCGGTAAGGATACGGTTGTCATAAAATCCTCACAGGAAATAAAAAAGGCCACCTTCTCTTTCGAAAAAGCAGCCTTGTGTTTACATCAGAAGTTGAAACAGAGTTTCGTCTTCCACCCACATCGCACGACCAATAAACTCTTTCTCACGATAGTAAGAAATTACGGTGTTATCTGCGGAACGGAAAGATTCACACTCTTTTGTGCGTTGGACAAACATATCTAAATCGACGTGCTCAAGTTTCTGAATGAGAAAAGGCTCATTCGAAAACCATTGCAAACGACGGTCATTATATGCAAGCCTGATAGTGCCACGATTTGCCATGACTCGTCCTCTTTCTTTTTGTAATAGCAATTCTATGCTACACAATTAAATTAGGGACGAACTTGATTAATCAATGGTTGCACGGAAAATAATAGAAACAAGTTCTGGCGTCATCAGAATACGAACTTTTCTTTGTTTTGATTGGGCGTAGTCGATGGCGTATTGTTTTAGTTCCAGAACAAAGTTGGGTTCCATCAACGCAAGTGAATCACCGAAAGAAATGTCGATGGTTTCTGCGTCGATAAGTTTTTCGATATTCGTTTTAATATGCTGTTTCCAACTTTCAGGATCAGCGGTCATTTCCGGATGTTGAGTAAACGGAAAGTTTGAAATAAGATTTTTGAACGGAAGCGAAGTGCCGAGACTAGGAGCGCAAGTATAAATGCTCTCCGACATTTGCCAGCGATGCAGATATGATTCTTTCAGTCCTTCATACAGATAACGATTGCCAACAAAGTTAACTCTCATAACGTGAGGGCTAAGAATCTCAGTCAGTTCGCCAAAGAATTCATTGCGAAGTTTTGCATCCATGTACTCAATTGAATCAGTTGCGTACACAATCAGGTCTTCATTCAGATTTGAAGAGTGTTTAGCAACATAGTTAAGGGACGCGCGATCTGTTACGCCTACCAGATGAATTCGATCTACAGCAGCGCCACGTATGCCGAGCACAGAATAAAAATGCCCTTCAACAGCGTCTTTGGTTATGCCGATCATCAGCATGTCAATCCGGCCTGCGTTTTTGAAATCAGAATTTTCGCGACGGACGCCATGCACCAAAGATTTTGCTAAATCTGGAGTAACATCAATATGACTAAATTTCATTGCTTATTTCCTCATTGGAGGTTTTATTAAAAAGCCGTCACCCCATTGATGTACGGCTTTCAGGTTTAACTTACAGGCGCATTAAATCCTGTAAGGTTTTGATATGCGAACGAACAATCTTCTTCACGGCGTCTTTCATTTCGTCGTAAGGAGGAATTGATTCATCGCTTGCACGAATCAAATCAACAACAGCACGTTCGTGAGAATCCAGAATCAAACTTTCTGCTTCCAGTTCCTGCTCTGCCTTCACGCGCTTTTTCAGTTCGGCTTCTTCTGCTTTTTCTTCGGCAGAAAGTTCACCTTCCTGTTTCGCCAGCACTTCAAGGCGAACCGAAACAACATCGGTATATGCAGAAGTGGGAGAGTTTCTATAGCGCGACAAATCAAGCACACGCAGAATGTGAAAACCATGCGGGAACTTTTCTTTCAGTTCAACATGATTATCGACCACCGCCGGACGATCTGAAAATTCTTCACGCGGTAGCAAAAATTTCACGCCAGTGATATAGCCTTCTTCCGGATTGCTGTAGTCCGGTGTGCCGCCCAGCGGTATCAGCACCTGAGAGATCAAATCCTCAACAAGATTTTTGTCAGACTGTGTGGCATTGAGATTGTTCATCTTTGGCTCCAAAGAAATCATTGATTGCGTAATCGAGTGCGCCAGTTCCGAGATCTTTGTGCTCTCCGTAAGTTGGCGCGTCGAACAGAACGTGAATCGTTTTGTCTTTTGGACAAACAGTGTATTCGTACAAACCATCTTTCACAGTAAAGTGAGAGTAGTCTTTGCTGAGTGTGAAGCCACAGTTTTGACCGCGACCGCTCAGACGATACTGGAAAACATTTTGTTCAATTGATTCGCGAACAAAGTTTTCATAACGCGCATCCTGCATCAGTTCCAAATCAACCTGACTTAAAACTTCTGAATACGCATACATGACCAGTTGCATTACCGAAAGCGGAAGAGTTACAAAACCTTCCTGCATCGCCACAACGTAACACGGATTGAAAATAAAACCGCTTGCGTGTGGAGTACATACAGAAAACTTGTTACGTGCAATCACAACCTGATCTTCAAGTTGCATTTGCTCAAGAATCGCCGCGCTCTCACCGATGTTGTCGCCGGGAAAAGTGTGCCAGTGACGTTCGATCTTTTCTTCCATTTCGCGGCTGTCGCAGAACACAGTTAAGCCGATACGGAAATCATCAGGTTCATGAACGTTAACCAGATTGATTTTGTTTGGAAGCAGTGCCGGATCAATTTTATCTGGATGGCGGGGCGTAACACCAATTTCTGCTTTGCGTTGAATGCTGCTCAAAATTTTTGGCTTACGTGCAAGATCGTGCAGTGACTTTTTCATGCGATAGCTCCTGACGAGCGGTAGAATTTTGAAAGCACATAGGCAGAGTAACGCGGCTTAGAAAGGTAAAGCGTTGCGTCACTCACACGCATAAAGTTTTCCAGACGACTAATCATGCGATCCGAAAACGCATTTTCCCATGCAGGATCGATCGAGAAAGAATCATACTCAATCTTCTTAGGTGCGTCGGTAAACATTTCCATCAAGGATTCCGGGGAAAGCTCACGCGGAACAATGTTGTTGTCTCCGAGAATCCCGATGCCGCCAGACTGAGGACGAGAAAGAGACTCTTCCACAATCCAAGATTTCATACTCGCTTCGAATTTTTCGCTGAACTCGACCGGAACATAAACACGCGTCGGATGCTCAGCAGTAGAAGCAGTGCGAATTGAGCGGAACATTTCCGCAAGGGATCTTGAAAGTTCGGTTGCGTTGATAACCTGCAAACTTTCAGACATAACAATGTTGATGCCGTTAAACGTATTGCCGCGCAGATGCGCAGATGCACTGTGAATGCCTACGGCTTTGATGCCGATAGGATCGCGGCGCAGTTTTGCAAACAGTGCAGACTCTGCCGCTTTTTCAGTTACGTCCACATAAACGAACGGACGCGTTTGCAAAAGGCTTTTGAACTCATTAAACGTTTCAGTATGATTCAGCTTTCGGGCTTCGCGCATTTTGTCAGTCGCTTCTTTATTGCGATGATGCGCACCGTGAATCAAACCATCAATAACGAAACCATCACGAACAACGATCACTTCGATTAACTTTGACATACATATCTCCTGCCGCATTGGGCTATTAGAGAAAAAATAAGGGAACTAAAAAGTTCCCTTTGCTCAACATGAGCGATAAGACTACACACAGCAATGTGTTCTTTACTTGTCTACCGTTTACAGTTTTGGTGTGAAATCTTTTCCACACTGGTAGACAGGGCGATACATAGATCCGAGCCATTGGAATACCACAGCACAGACCGCAAATTCATTCAGGGAAGGCCAACGAATAACAGAACTTCCAAAGATTACGCCAACAAGATTTTCGTTTCCGGGAATTTGAATATCATCCAGATACTGACTGAAAGTTTCAGCAACCATTCCAGTGCTGTAATCTTTGATCGCATCAGCAACAGAGTTGCCAACACAAAAAGCAATAAAGCAGGCGCTGGACGGTTTATACATTTCTGCATCACATTTAATCGGAAGCAAAGCAATCGGAGTAAATGGAATGTTCGCTTTTTCTTCTGGTGAAGCAAGATGAGAACCGGAATAAATTTGAGTAGGGAGAATATAATCTCGCATCATTACCTACAAAGGCGGGTTTCCCCGCCGTGTAAATTAATCGTCGTCGTTATCATCGTTATCGGTAGACTTACCTTTAGCGATAATACTGGCACGAAGAAGATCGCGACCTTTAGGCGATTGCAGGAACTTGAAACACCAAGCGCGTAAGCTGTTAGGTTTGACACCCATCTTTTTACAAACTTTGGTGATCTGTTCTTTGTTGCCGTTGATCAGTGTGCGGAACTCCTGCCAATCAATTGCGTTTTTGCTTGCAAGAGGACAAGGATCATTGAACTTGATACGGTTACGCGTACCAGAGATCAGGCCGATAGTTTTCATATAGTGCCATGTATCGAACACTGGATCAAAACCACGCGCTTCACCTTTGCCGTCAGATTCCCACAAACGAACCCACGTTGTTTGGTTTGGAATACCACCCATTTTATTTTTAACCGTACGAATCGCGATAAAGCGATAACGGTCAATGCCGCCCGGAACGGTAACGCTGTCTTCACCAACGATCCCCGGCGCATCTTTCAGAACAGTCCAACCTTGCGGAACTGCACGGCTTGCCATACGCAGACGAACGTCACTATAGAATTTCAGTGCATCGCCGCACGGTTCATATTCAGGACTACCAAACATTGTCGCAGGTTTCTGACGCAACTGGTTGATACCAATAATCGTCATCATCTTACGACGCATACCGCCACGGAAACGTTTGATACCGTCCGAGAACATACGCGCTTGAAGCGCCATTGCTTTTGAACCTTCGTCATCGTCAACTTGATCCGGCATCATTGCAGGATAAGAGTCAACGAGCGTAAGGCTTTGCATGTGCGCATCAGGTGCCGGAACTTTGAATTGGTTATGACTGCTAAACCATTTCTTGTCGTAGTGATTGCCGACGAACTTTTTATTCTCTTTGGTATTCTCGAAAATAAAGAATGCGCGACCGTCTTTTTCAACAACCTTATCAGGAAGACGGCGACGAACACTCGACATATAATCGAAGAACTTCTCGCCGTTGTCTGGTGCGTAGTAACGAATACGTGGGCGAACTAACCACTCATCGGTTTCCGTATCTTTAACACCAAAGATTTCTTTCGGATCGATTTTAACGCCAAGCGTCTTCAACTGGTTAGCGGCGTATTGTTCATCTGCCGAACCTTCGTAGTCAAAGTAACTTGTGGTGCCACGGAAGTTTTGTTTGATCAGCGCAGCAGCGATACACATCGCGAGAGTTGATTTACAACTTTGTTCACCGCCTGCAAACGTATACCAGCCGCCCGGAACGATACCGCCATCCAGATACATATCCAGCGCCAGAATCCCGGTACTGATACGCTCCGCATAACGCATCATGTTTTGCGAACTGATTTTCGTTTTCTTCTCAACCGCGTCGATTACGCCGTCAAGGTAAGCGTTCATGTCAATGCCAAATGCTTTCGGTTCGATTGCATCGATCACTGACTTCGCCGCTTTCTTCACAACTAAATCAGATCCCTCAACCGCTTTGGTTTTGGAAACTTTTTTAGCTGGTTTTTCTTTCTCTTTGGTTTTGGTTTTAGCCATTACTATAGGATTCCTGAGAAAAGAAAAGGCGACCGAAGCCGCCTCTTGAGATTACCTACTTACTTCTTTTTCTTTTTGGATTTCTTGTCATCAGAAGATGATTTCTTTTTCTTCTTAGACTTTTTGGAATCCTCTTCATCCTCATCGTCGTCATCCGACTTTTTGGATTTCTTTTTCTTCGAAGACTTGTCAGAAGACTTCGACGACTTAGAAGATTTGGAAGAAGATTTCTTTTTCTTCTTCTTGCTGTCTTCTTCGTCTTCGTCATCCTCATCGTCCTCATCGTCGTCTAACAGCTTACGCGATTTGGATTTTTTGGATTTCTTCTTAGACTTTGAATCGTCTTCATCTTCATCGTCTTCGTCGTCATCCTCATCCTCGTCGTCATCCAGCTTGCGACGTTTCTTGTCGGACTTTTTATCCTTGCCTTTCTTTTTCTTGCCGAGCGACATTGAATCATCATCGTCGTCTTCGTCATCATCGCCATCAGCAACTTCGCTACCGCCGATAATGTCCATGCGTTTGAATTCAGTCAGCGCGTCTTTCTCGCTCAGACGGCCCAACGCGTCATAAATCTTTTCCCAATCTTCAAAGTTCCAAGTCAGATATTCTGACTCTTCCTCAGTGATCGGACGATGCTTGCCGCGCTCAACAGTGTATTTGTTCGCAGCCGCTGCTTTGGCGTCGTATTTGATCTCAACGTCACAGCCATATTTCGGATGGTTGATCGGGAATGCCTGTTCGACTTTCTTCCCGGTTTTCTTATCCTTCACTTTATGGAAGTTACGTTCGCCAAGCTGTTTGATTTTGTTCGCAAGGCTGTTAGTGATTGGAACCACAACAACCGGAGTCCACGAATCAGAATCTTTATCTTTCTTACCAGTTTTTTCTTCCTGCTTTGAATGCTTAGGAAGTTTGCGCGGTTTCGATTCTTGCTCGTCGCGAGAAATCGCCTGAACGAACCATTTGAAATCGAACTGCGCTGGCGCACCAGATTTATCATCACCATGCTCAAGCGCACAGAAAGGACATTTCATTCCACGCAGAGGATCGCGGCTATCCGGATCGAAACTCACACACATCATCGGGATCTTGAACAGCTTGTCCTTTTCTTTCCCGCCCATGATGCGCACCCAATGCTTTTTGATTGGTAAGAAATCGAGTGCGAGAATACGAATAGTTGTCCACTGTCCTGCCGCTTTTTTCGCAAGCGGGAAGATTTCCCACAAATCAGTTTCGCGAAGATTGTCGCGACTGGAATTGTCAGAAACGGCATCAAAACCACGGGCCATGTTAAGTCCTCAAAATTTGGAGTGAATCGGTATACACAGTATGTTTACAGATTCTGTTTTTAATTACGACAAGTCCTGTCGGCGCATGTACGATCTCATGAAGTCTAATTCTTCTTTTTCGAATGCTTCCCTTATATCCATCGTAAGTCGAGCAATACCGAACGGATCAACACGTTTTACCAACAGTCCTAATTTTTCTGCCTGTCTGGTTCCATTCACAGAGTCTTCAAGGTTATCCCCACCGACTCTGAAATGCAGAGAGGAATCCGCGCCTTCTGATCCTTCGTCAGAATCATTCGGGTTTGTATCCAGACTCACAGAAAAGTTAACGGATGAAGTGTCCTCTTTTGTTGCGAGGCGTTTTTTCTGAGTCTGCGGAATAATGTAGGCAATCCCATATTCGTGATCGCTGCTACTACAAGTCTGCGCATTCAGAATCCACCACTTCACGTACGAAACAATAGCGCCCTTCGCACTATCATATTTGTTTATTGCGATTAGAACATTGCGCAAGAAGTTTTGATTAACGTCCTTGCTGTCATACTGTTTGCCTTTGTTCGTGTCGATATAAAACTTCGCATGTTTCTGGCACAGGCGATAAAAATCAGCAACGACAGAATGAAAGTAATCCTTAAACAAAGGCAGCATGTCATTCAAACGTACCAGCGCTACAAAAAGTTTTGAACGCGAACTCGCACCAGTAGCAGTAACAATCGCATCCAAACGTTTTGCATATATCTTTCGCTTATCGCTATCCGTTGTTGAAATGAACAAACGATACAAATCAACATAGGTGCGATAATATTTGTTTAGAACGTTTTCCAAGAAGATATAGATAAAGTTCCGTTCCATCTTCACTTCGACCAGATACTGCATTCGCATGTCACGCGGCGTAGTCAAAGTTTTGATAACCAGACTGATCGCACGTTCACGCGTTTCTGCATTATAAGGCTTACGCTTTTTATTCGAAGTGACCAGACTCAGGAGATAAATCAACTGCACATCAAACAAGTCTGTGTTTTCCACAATCTCGCGCAATGAATCATAAAGCAGCGTATCTAAAACATCCTCAGTCTGACCGCCCGTAAGATTGGACTTGTCTGACATTTATCGCACCCACAGAATAGTTGACCCTACCTTACCTTTACAGTTTTCGCGTAGTTTCACGATCAACATACTCTAATTGTTGTTCCAAAGTTTCAAACTTTTCAGGCTTGAACTTTCCGAGATCAGACGGCGCAGGAGGATTGTCTTGTGCAGCTTTTTCTTTCTGCAATTTTTCATCCTCTTCTTCCTTTTTGCGAATTTCTTCCGGCGAGGTTTCGTCGTTGTATTCGCGGAAACGTTCACGTTCCTTTTTGTGGTCTTCTGCGCGTTGTGCGTTGTCTGAAAGTTGTGGGCCGTCTTGTGCAAGATCGATTTCTACTTTCATTTCGCCTTTTCCCTTGTTTGGTTGCCAAGCGTAATGCGGAGCAAAGGAATGTGAGGTGACATAATGATGTTGTGCAAACATTCCAATTCAGCCTCAGAACTATTTTTCGTAATAGTGATATGAGGGCGATAAGGAATGTGATCAAAGTTCACGTTAGGGTTTGCGTGGATTCGCGCATGTTCCGCTTGAAGATCTTCCGATTCCAAAGTCAGAACCAGAATGTTATCGTCTGGCCCGAACAATTCAACGCCTGCAATAACGGCTTCGAAAGTTCCGGTGCTTAGAGGAATGTCGTTGTCCGGATTGCGATTATCAAATGCAATCGTAACGTGCAGGTTATCCAAATCTTCCGGAGCGGCGACTGCGCTGCAAATCGCTTTGATCATTTGAGACGATTTTTCGTCAGGATGTAATTTCCACAAGCCGGGAGTCACAGGGTTTAATCTCCAGTGGATGAAACTCACCAAACGTCACAGCGGTTTTGCAGATCGGACAAGGCGAACGGCCTTCCGCGTGAGTAATGTATTCCGGATGAATCGTACAGGGGAAATCACTGTTGTAGAAAACACGGAACACATAACCGCGAACAGTTTTGTCATCCATAAAACGAAACGGACGAACATGAAAACCATTCGGCATCAAATGAGTTTTGATGTAATCAAAGATAAGGCGATACTCATATTCAATATCGCCGCCAAAGTTTTCAGGCAGTCTAGTAAAAATAACATCCACAACTGGCTTGATAAACTTTTGATCGGTATTTTTGAACGGATGCAGATAACGGCAAACTTTGTTGTCTTTCAACAACTCAACCGGATAGCAAAAAGAGTCTCTGAAAAGAACATTGTGCCAGCGGTCTTTTTGAGCCGCCAGCTTTTTAATGAAATCTACAAAAGCCTGTTCATGCTGTTTTCTGTTTTGCATAAATTTATTCCGTTGTGTATTCGCAATTACATGGTTGTTCTACTGTATCCGCGAAGCCAGAAGGTTCAGAAACTTTTCCGCATTTGGTGCAAGTCCGTACCCAACCGTGCGGAGACAAACGCGCTGCGCTCATCGTGTTGCTGATTGGTGTGGGATCAGGCATCGCTAAAGTTTTCCCTAGTGTTAATCTGCGCCGCCTGTTACCACAAGTAGCGCATCCCATTTAAAACTCCAGTTCGATATGAATTTTGTTTTCAACCGTCGCGGTTGAAACTGTTTTGGCAGTACGCCCAATCAAACCGTCAATTTGTTCCTGCGTCATTTTACGCAACAGATGAGGACGCAAAAACTCTACGATCTCAGTGCTGAGTAAAACATCGTGGCGCACAAAGTTTGAAGGCGATTCTTTTGCCTTAGTCTTTGCAGCAGACCAGCATTGTTCTGAATGCTTTTCGATCTCACGCATGATAATGCCGCGAGTGAATCCGTCAATGACAGAACCGTTTTGCATTGGAAGAACAAAGCGAGAACAAGTGATCATACGAAATTTTCCTTGTGTGATTCAAAAGATGGATTGCGTGGTAACGCGCTGAACACGAAACTCACGTCAGGTTGTTTGCCGCACGACATTCCTAACTTTAGTCCAGAAATGTACATCCCTTTATATTTTTCGATTGTGCTACAAAATGGAGACAGCAGATCAATCGTTTCCTTGTCCACGAAAATATCGGCCATAAGATCTTTGTTTTTATTTTCCAGCTTGCTCCAAATATCAAGCAGACCAGAAACGGGATGTACAGAGGTACTGGACATTGCGCTCACCTTTAGAAAAGAGTAACCACTTTTTGCCGTCTTGAATCGGTGCGGCGCATTTCGCGAGTGCGACCGCGTGGTTTAGATTGGAAAACTTCACGAACAACTTCTTTCAGTTGTTTTTCTTCTTCCTTGCCAAGATCAAATCCTGAATATGCGAAACGCATTTTAATCACCGTTAGTTTTAATTCGTTTGGCTAGAGCCATTGCATGTTTACACAGTGCCGGAACATGCGCGGGGTTTGTGTAATCAGGCGGCTCCCCGTTGCCATAAATAATTCGACCTGCGCCGTGTTCAGCATTCGCGTACTCCCACATAAACACGTAGTTAGCACACGGACAACTTACCATGACACGTTTTTGTTTTGAGATAGGTTTGTTTGGATCGTCCAGACCAACAAACATAACTTCATATTCACGAACTTCTTTCGAAGGACGCAAAGGATCTTTATGGCGAACTTTTGCCATAACAACAGGAAGTGCTTTTCCTGTTTTGGTTTTCTTATAACCGCGCACATAACACTCATCGCCATTTTCACGCATCAAGCGCGGAGTGTTTTTGATCAGCAATGTAAGGCTTACGCCTTTATCCATCTTTGCAGTGCGTGGCGGTTGCGGAACTTGCTTAGGTGTAAAAGGAGTGGCGGTTGCAATACGCTTTTCACCACTTGTCATACGTCGCGACTTATCGCTAGACGCACTTAAAGTTTTTACACCCTTCGCATACTTCCCGCTGGAAACTTGCTTCAAAGCCTTCTGTCGCTGCTCCGCTTGTTTGGCAGCAGGACTTTTCTTTGTGGGCTTTGCGAGTGACTTGTATTTAGCCATTCGAAAATGATCTCCTTTGGTACAAAGAAATGTTGATCGGACGTAGTGCGAATGTGGCTCAACTTTTCTATCGTGTCATCCATGTGATTTGGAATACGCGTATAGCGAAAGTGAGTCGCACCACGATCAAGATTTCTGTTTGAGCAAATGCCGATCAATTCTGAACAAAATCCTTTATCCAAAATAACAGGAATCAGATCATGCGCAATTGCGACAGATTCAACAGTTCGCATAAGCCACGAAAGATTTTGAACAGCGCCTTCGGAAGAACGCAAACGTATTTGATCGGCGGGCTTGCCATTAAACCAAATACTTTCGATAACAAGAAAGTTATTTTTTCTGGTCAGTTTGAAACTACAACGAGGAGTTACAGGACTCGTTTTCATAAGTGTGTCGATTGCGATCAAACAATCAACCAGCGATTGACTATCGCCCATGCCTTCATGAAAACATGCAAGTTCTGTTTTATTCTTCGTCGTCTCCAAAGTCATCGTCAGAGTCTCCAGACTCATCACCCGCGTCTTCGGATTCTTCATCCTCTTCTTTTCCACCAGATTTTTTGTTCTTTCCTTTACCTGCGCCGCCTGCATTATCGGAGTCGTCGTCGGAAGCATCATCGTCAGATCCAAAGTCATTTGAGTCATCATCACCGAAACCCTCGTCATCATCTTTCGAATCATCCGTGGCTGCGGCACCCTTCTTATCTTTTACAGATTTCTTAGGTGCTGCTTTTTCTGCAACTTTCTCCTTTGCTTTCTCTTCTTCATGCTGGCGTAAACGCTTCTCCAGCGCTGAAAATTCTGAAAGATCCGTACGCGTTGTTGAAGACTCAGGAGAATCCAAAGTGCTTCGCCCTTTGTCGCTAGTGTTTGCACTCAGCGAGATTAAAACTTTCATAGTGACCTCAAAGTTCAAATTGTTTTACGATACGCTTTTCCGGTTTGCCTTTCTTTTTCGGCATCAAACCGCCTTGATCTTTCTTTACGGCAGAAGGATTTGATTTCACAACCTCAGCGTAAGAAAGAGTAGGATCAGCCATAATACGTTTTTCCATTTGCTCAAGAAAGTCTACGATGCGCGAAGTGATAAAACAGTGATCAACAAACGGGCAAGTTTCGTAACCATGAAATTCATCCCAATAGTATTCAGGAGACTTGCAAGGTTTCTTCTTGATAGCAGCGGTAGGATCTTTTTCACGAACAGAAGCGATAACGGAATCCCATGCGCGAATCTGCTTCATCATAAACTTGTAAGCGATCTGCGATTCTTCTTCGTCGAACTTAAAACTTTTCTCAACGAACTTTTTGGGATTGTCGCGAGGCACATACACCAACGTGTAATCAACGATGTTGTATCCGTAACGCTTTTTCAGAATGTAGGCGTAGGTTGCGATTTGATAGCGATGATACTTAACAAAGAAAGTTCCATCTGACGCTTTAGTGATCGTGGTACTTTTCAAGTCGATCAAACTATACGTGCCGTCAAGGTTATCAATCAAACCATCAACAAAGCCTTTCAAACTTTTGTACAGCACACGCAGTTCGCAATAGTCCATTGCCTTTTTGCACTTCGGGCAAATGTTGTCGCACGAATGTTTACGCGTGTACTTTCCTTTTTTAATACGCTTGCCATTTTCATACACGCTTTTTGTTTTCGCGTACTCAGGGCAATCTGTGTTTGTGCATTTCCAGTGACCAACCATCTGACCACTGTAACCCAAAGCGTTCTGCAAACTTTCGTGCATCCCCGTACCGGCTTTTGCAAAAATGTTTAGCATCGTTCCGTTTTCGCCGCTCAGGAATTTGTTATGCTTTTCGTAAATACGTTTGGCATATTCCTGAATGCTGCAAATCGGAAACATACTCGGACTAACACGCTTTTTGGGCCAACGCTTTTCCGGAACAGTTACATCAAGTGCGGAGTCAATCAAACGACCAACGCGAGAGAGCGTTCTCGTTTCATATAAGTTTCGGATTTGTCGCACTGTTCACCTCAATAGAAATGTTCTTTTCGAACAAATATACATCGTAGAAATAAGATCCATTTTTCACTACTAAATGTTCTACGGGATCGGTTTCACGACTCACAATCTGCATAAACTTGAAACGGTCTTCAAGTTCCGCACGAAATTCAGGAGTGTATTCAGAAACAGGAATAGACAAGCCTCGCATGTTGCTGTCTTTGAATACGGCGTATGTTCTTGCGTCTAACTCTGTAGATTTACAGAATCGCATCCAATGTGCGGGATATAAACGATGAACAATGTTTGATGCGTATGATGTAGTATTCATGGCATTAAAATCTGTAAATTCGAGTTAATAGGTACAGAAAAATTAGTATTTCAAACAGGTGTTATTCTATGAGTGACGTTCATCAGGTAGTTATGGAAGAGATCGGGAAACTTCCCGGCGATAAAAAGTTTGCAGCAGAATCCATTATTGTTTGCTGTCCGTTCCACGACGACAGATCACCAAGTTGCGGAATCTACACAGCAGTAGGAATGGAAATTCCATTAGGTTACTTTCACTGTTTCGGTTGCGGTGAAAAAGGAAGTTGGAATGATCTTGCGCGTAAGGCAGGATTGCAGGAAATAAAAGAATGGCGCATGAAAGACGCAGGCGAAAACTCGCTTAGCGCATTGCTCCAGACTTACGACAAGATGGATAAGAAAGTTGGCACGTATGCAACTGTTGCGCTTTTGATGAAAGCGTTAAAGCGCGATAGTTATATGGAATGGCCGGAAGATGTGGAGTGGCGAACTTATCCGGGATCGTTAGTTCGTGCGGCAGGTGGATTGTTGAATGCGCAGCGTACCGGAACAAACATTTGTTTCTTTCCGTGCAAGGTAGGATCAAAATACATTGGCGGCGTTGCGGCGTATCTTACCAAACAATTAACCGGAACAAGTTACGTTAACTCTAATGGTGATTGGGCCAAAACAAAAGGTCTGTTTCCGACTCAACTTGTGCGCGACTGTTTGAAAAAATACAAACTGAAATATGTTGTGTTGGTTGAAGGGCCACGCGATGCGCTTGCGCTTCTCAGTTATGGAATCCCGGCGCTGGCGGTATTAGGTGCGCAGCAGTTTGGATCTGAGAAAAGAAGGCTGGTTGAAATGTTAGGTGTGACTACGGTCTACACAATGACAGATAACGATGACGGCGGGAAACTTTTGAGGGATAAGATTTTCAAGGAGTTCTCAACCAATTCGCTTATGCGTGTTAAGCATTTCAAATTGCCGCGTGAGAAGGACGAGAAAGGAAAGCTGATTAAACTTGATCCGGACAATGCGCCAATCAAGATCATCAAAGAAGTGAAGGCACTGTTGAAAGACGTGCAAGGCGAGAAGTGTTTTATCCCAGCAAAGAAGTTAGGCTGGAAACGCGAGAAGAAAAAATAACTGCACCAAAACAAAAGGGGAAGCCGCAATGGTTTCCCCTTTTTCATTTCACCAACGAATTTTTATTCGTCGTCTTCCTCTTCTTCTTCATCGTTCATGCGATCTTGAATCGCTTCCAGAATCAGCTCAGTCAGAGGGCCGCTCTTGATTGATTTGCGCAGACGTTCCAGATCGTCAAACGTCAGGCTGTGGGCGCGAGTCATGAATTCACGTTGCAGAGACTCATCATCTTCGTCTTCTTCTGCGCGGTCGATCATGGCTTCGATGAAATCGTTGTTCGGAGAATTTTTCTGCTTCTTAGCGATCTTACGTGCCTTAGCAGAAGTTTCGCCAGAATCCAGATCGATCTCTTCGTGGTCTTCGCTATCGTCGGTAATGGTATCAACGATTTTGTTGATGCGCTGATATTCAGATTTTGCGCGAGGTGTAGAAAGATATTTTTCTGCATCTTCGGCGCGAACGATAACGAGTTGCTTTTTGGTAAGAATCTGACGCAGCGTTGAACTGCGCAGCAGATTTTCCAGCGGTGCCATCGTGGTAAGATCAATCGGGATAAAGGTCGCCGGGATCAGTACCGGAATAGTGACGTTAAGTTCGTTGATACAGTTGAAAGCGATGTTCCCGTTTGGGTTCGAACGGTTCAACACGTACAAGGACGCGACAGGATCGTTGCCGAATTCTTTGTTAAACTGCGTCAGAGAGATGGGGGTGATTTTCATTTAAATGTTACTCCAAGATTTAGCGAATTTGTTTTCAGTACCCGCACGTCCATGTGCAGAAAGATTTGAGCTAGTTAAACATTACCAAGTTCAGATCTATTACATGAAAAAGTTACTCAGCAGCTTTGGCGGCAACGGTATAAGTGAAACTGGAGTTTGCGAAACCACGTTTTGCGAAACCAATTTCAATTTCCTGTGCGGCAGCGGCGGCGGATTTGAGATTCAGAGTAAAGCTACCTGCGTCGTCAGCTTCAACAGAAGCAGAAGCATCAGCACAAGTTACCAGAGCGTGAGGCTCCGTGGTTGCCGTTACGGTGGTGTCACCTTCTGTAATGGTCAACGCTGGTTCAACGAAATTACTAAGCGCGGTAGGAGTTACCGTTAAAGTTTTATCTGCGTAATGCAGTTTCTTAAACGTTAAAGTTTCTGCGCTGTTCATCGCCGGGCCAGACAGTTCGAAATTACCATCGGACTCAACAGTGCCAACTTTATTACCTTCGATGAAAATTTCTGCATCAGGTTCTGCGGTGCCGTTGATTTCAGTTTCACCAACATAAATAGTTTGATAAGTTGGTGCAGCCTGAACACTCAGCGCTTTGACTGCAAGCACTAAAGTTTTATCAGCGTAGTTTGTTTTCTGGAACAGAACGTTGGTGTTGCCTGCGCTCAGTGCATCAACGGTCAGACTAAATGATCCATCAGCAGAAGCGACAACAGATTTATCCGCAACAGAAACTTTCGTTCCTTCCAGAGTTGTACCAGTGATAACAGTGTCACCTGCGTACGCATCGTTAAGCGTTGGTGCTGGCAGATCTTTTCCGAGAATATCTACTTCGGCTGCTTTCGAGTTGTAGTATTCGCTGGTGAAAGTAATGATCGCTTCGCCTGCATCCAATGCGTCAGTTGCAAAACTAAATGCGCCGTCGTTACCAACAGCAACGTCGTAAGTTTTCGCGTCCGTTACCAGTTCAGCTTTAACATCGGTTGAACCAGCTTTCAGAACAACTTTACCTTTCACAACTTTTTCTTCCGCGTGAACGGCGTCAACAGTTACTGCGCCAAACTCGTTTTTCTCAGGAGTGCGAGAGAACGTAGTTTCTTTGTAGCCAGTAGATTTGACAGTTGCTTTAACGTCGCCCTGAATAGGATTGCAGTTAGCGTTGTATTCAGTTTCGTTTGCCGGAACAGTGACGTTAATCAGTGCCTGGCCAGCGATCTCAATTTCAACGCCAAACGGCAACGGCTGTGCCGGATTGATGTTTAACAGAACAGCGTCATCCAGATATTTCGGAGTGATCATTGTTACGTTAACTTCGCGCTGTTGTGCAGCAGGCGTCACAGTCAGATCGGTGTAGCCTTCATGCGAGAAAAGAATTTCCAGAGTGCCGTGAGGATACGGAACGTCCAGAGCAAATTTTCCATCGCTACCAGCAGTCGCAACGTCAGCGCTATTGCCGTCATTCAGAAGAATAACAGTTGCGCCTTCGAGTGTGGTGCCGGTGATCTGCGAGTCAAAGTTGGTGAAGGTGTTCACAGTTGGCTGCGGATAAACCTGCTTCGGTTTTTCCTGAACAGTCACAGCGACGTTTTTAGTTTCAAATTTTTCTTTCATGAAACTAACGTTAAACTGTTGACCAGCAACAAGCAAATCAATCACAGGCAGAGAAAAGTTTTTACCTTCTCCGACGATTGTTGCAGAAACTTTACCGCCAATCACAGATTGAACTTGAGTTCCTTCCGGTGCGCTTCCGGAAATCGCGGTGTCGCCTTCGGTAACAGGAACATCAACCAGCGTGTAAGCCGGGAACTTTTGATCATTTGGCTCAGGCATATCCTGCGGGTTAACCAAGCGCAGTTGCTTTGAAGCAAACACTTGACGCAGTTCGGCACTTGCCAAAAGGTTTTGTAGCGGCGCATATTCGGTAAGGTCAACGGCGCTTCCAGTGATCGGAATGATAATGTCGCGCATACGAAAATCGCTACCAAGCACACTGAAAGAAATCTGACCGCGAGGGAAACTTGCGTTGCGAACCCACATCTTTGGATCAGTAAGAACATTCGTTTTCAGAATTTGTTCAAACTGTTCAAGAGTAATCGTACTCATTTAATTTTCTCCAGAAGAGAGTTTAAGGCGAAACAGAAGATCTGATACTTTTTCGGAGTCAGGCCAAGCGCGGTGCCTAGCGCAAACTCCGTGTTAGTAAGAGTTGAAGTTACTTCTGCAAAACGCGCTTCGTCGCCCATGTACTGCAACATCCAGATTTGATATTCCGGAAAAGTTTCTTGCAGGAATCCATGAACGCCGTCAACAGATGGAACGGTTCCGACGTTGTATGAAAAGTTTCTTTCCGTTGCAGTGAGATCAAGTTTGTGAATAAAAGTGCTCAGACAAATTGCAAGACGCGCACGGTTCTGTGAGCGACGAACAGTTGCCTCAAGTTGCTTTTGATCAAACTCACCAAGTTCGGGGAACAATCCCTTTTTGTAGTAAGCGATTTCTTTACTGCTAATCGGACGGTCAGAACTTTCTTTTCTGTCCAGCGCAAGACAGCCAGTTTCAGTTGCGGTTGTGCAATACTGGCAGCGCGACATTGGACACATGCCACGAAAGCGAAAAGGATGGTTCGACTCTTCCAATTCAGGACAAAGATTGATCGGACGCGTATCAACTTTAATCGGAATGTTTTTCTGTTTGCGTTTTGCTCTTACTGCGGTTGCCATCTTTTGAATTCCTGTATACAGATTTTATTTTCTATTACAGTACATTTACAGCTTTTGTTTCAAAAGTTTGGAAATTCCACACAATATTCCAAAACAGTCAAACTGGAATTTGGTGCTGTATCCAGATGATCTGCGCATGACAAAATTAAAATTCGTGGACGCTGCTTAAACGGCAACGTGTGTTTCGAAACCATTTTGGTAACGTTGTCTACAAGCTCGTTTAAGTTTTTCCAATTGAATGATGCACGGGCAAGATCTTCAACTTGATGCTTGTTGAAAAGCTCAAGGTATTTTTCGTGCGTGATCATTTCAGTGCCAACGCCTACAGTTTCAAACATGCTGCGAATCACATCACACGTTCGGAACATAGGAAGCGAAACAGGCGCAAGCGGATCGATAGGTTGGTTAACATTGAATCCACGAGGACAAACTGAGAAAACAAACGTGGTAAAGTTTTTGCCTTCGGTCTGGATCGTTTCAATTTCGCGATAATAAATATCGCAGCCGAGATCCGGATCAACCGTCGGGAAAACTTTACTGCCAACAAAATGCTGAATATCTTTTATCAGCTTGTTGTAAGTGATCCAAGTAGATTTAAATTCAAACTGCTCAAGCAGATTGCCTTTGGTATCCCGCGCCGCCTGCCCCGGAAGAAGAATGTGAAGGTCTGCTTCGAACAGCGCTTCCATTAAAGACTGAATCAGCACGTCAGTTTGAAAATTGTTGGTTTGCATATTAACGGTCATGTTTTAAATTCCAAAAGTTTGGGCGAATTGAGGAAGCGATCAATTAGTTTGTAGATCGTCTTCTGAATTCCCGCAAAGGGTTTGAGATTGTTCATTTTATAGAACGTATAAACTCCAATCAACATGGAGTCGAATTCGTGAATTGCTTTCTTACTCTTTTTCGAAGTAAGTTTAAACTCATCGTAAAGATCTTTGAGTTTTGGTTCGCACTCACGGTTGAAAGCATTCTTCCATTGCGAAGCAGTGATCGCAAAGAAGGGAATTTTTTTCTTATGGCAGTAAAAAGCCATAACGCCAATCATGATACTGATTGCTTCGATGGTGTTTCCACCTAACCCGCGTGACTGAAAGCGTTCAAAACACATTGCGTCAAACGGGCCATACTTTTTGTCGATTGCAGTGATCTCGTCAAGAAACTTTTTCGTTACTGCGCCAAGATCACCAGTAAGATCTTGAATCGGACTGCCAAACATTCGCGTTCCGATAATGTCCAACTTCTTTTTCTCAAAGTTGATAACGGTAAGCGCAAAGTTCACTTTTCCGGGATCACCAGATAAAATGCGCATAGAAAGCTCCTTTTATTTGTCTATATAAATAATCATTCGTGCGCCTCAAGGTAGAATAAAATTTTATCAGTAATTTTTCTAAGTAAAGGATTGCTGTGAGAAGGTGTACCATAACGGGCTATTAGAGGCGACACTATGAGTTGGATCAATTCTGGAAAAAGCCGCACCACTTACAAACGACACAAAACTTATGAAGGTGAAAGAGTCCAAAAAAGATTGGACAGCATCATCGAAGTTGTGCAGTCGAAAGTTGAGCAAGCTCTTGCTGTTGATAGCACAAAAGTTATCATCTTTAAAAAAGCAAAGTTTGGTTTGGTGTGCAGTTGTAACCGCGTCGAAAATGATTTCGAAGATCTTTTAGAAGGCGGGATGAAAAGCGTTGTGCGCGAAAATGATGGCGAGTCGCGAGGCGCAGGAGTTTCAATTAAAAGTTCCGGCTCCACGATGTTTGGTGGAAAAGGAAAAGGCGCAATTGCGTTAGACGATATGATCAGTTCCAGTGCGCAGGCCACGCTTGACGCTGCGGATATGATGAGTGACGGCGGCGAAGAAGATATTCGCTATGACGGAGGCAACAACGTTAACTGCGGTATCTGTTATCGTCAGGGTGTGCAGCCGGGCTATCAGTCAACAGGTTATATCTATAACGTAATGACGCATCACCACACGCAAAAACTTTCCGGATACAATGAGGATCAGTCAACAGCGCCAACAACTTTCAAAGCAGTTAAGAAAGGAGCGTACGTTGATTTTGAAACCTTAATACCGAAGTATTTTAAGTCGGCAAAATACAGCATTCGCATAAACGAGATTGTGTTGCCGCCTAGCGTGAAAATGTTTGCTGTGATCAACGGCAAAGAAACCGCGCTCACTCTTGATCTTCTGAACAAAAAGAAAGGTCAGAATATTATTGTGCGCGTCAAAGATGTTGAGGTGTTCACTCACGCCATTTTGATTTTTGATTTGGGTGTGGCTGACGTTAACTGCAATATCAGCGAAGAACAAAACACGTTGAACTACGATCAAGAACTCACAGTTGGTAATATCACTGTAGTGCTTCCTGCTCGTGTTGGAATGATTGAGCCGGAAGATATTCTTGTTCTGCCGTTCAAACGTTATGTTCTGAAAGTTACTGAGGCACCAAAGAAACGCACTGCAAAAAATCAGTCGTGGGAATGGGTTGTCACAACACGTCCAGTACAGCGAAAGGAATTGCAGTACAACATCAACAAAGGTTTTGACTTGAGGTAATCATGCAGACAGAAATTATTCTAGGTCGCAATCCCGATCAGGTTGCAGATATTCCACAAAGCGGAGACGCGCAAAACACGATCACTGGCGAGAAGCTAACAGAGGATGCGCCGCGCACTGATTCAACGATCACGATGCGCGACAACGCACCAGTTGTTAAGCAGGCCGAAGCTGTTGACGTTCGTCCGACGAGCATCAAAGCGGTGGCGTGTGACGATCCCGGCTACGAAGATTATCTTAAACGTTTGTACAACGTTCCGGAAGGCGGCGAAGTGTCAGGCATTCAAAGAATCTTTGCAGGTCTGGCGCAAGAACTTCACGACATTACTCAGGGATCAATTGATCGCAAATACAATGTTGTTGGCGGTGTGAGTGAGTCGCGATCTAAATCGGCAAATGCGCGAAGCAAAATGCTGAAAATGATCATGCCGGAATTGAGTCGTGACATGGGCGATAAACTGTCGAAAGCCGTTGGAGACAACGATGGAGACGCTGTTGCTATGCTTATGGCGCAGATCGGCAGGAAGTTGCAGAAAAAGCTCAACATGAAAAATCGAAAGTGAGTAGAATCGCATTCTAAGGGCTTAAAACGCAAATCTACGCGATATTGAAATTTGCGTTTTTTATTAAATCCCTTTTTACTCTTACATATCAATGACTTACAGAATGAGCCAAATATTTTACACGTATTTCGGAAATGAAACTTTCGCTATCCTTTGAGTATTTGCCTATATCCATTGAGTATAGGTAGGGCTAGGTAGGGTATAGCTAGATCGTATGGTGATACCTATAGCGGAGCGCAATGCCGAACGGACGCAGCCCAGGCCCAGGCCGCCCCAGGCGTAAACCAGCGTAGCGTATGCGTGTATAGCTTTTTAAAATAGATAAGGTCACAAAGAATTTTATCTTGAAGACAAGAGCTAAAAATAAAAGGGATCTTTGGGCAGGTGGATCGGAAAAATTCTGTAAAGATCAAATGTGTTTCGATAAATCATGTTTAGGTATGTTATGGATACTTTTATCATTAAGAATCCTGCGTATCAAGAGCATTTCACAGTCGAATGGGTTCGAAAGAATGTTATCTTTGCGTGTCCGTACGATGGCCCGGAAGATCGCGAGTGGGAATTTAGAGAACAAGTTTCCACCTTCTTCTGGCACATTGTGCATTGCACACTTTATAACAGCAAGTTTAAAAACGTTAAGCGTCTTCCGTCTATTCCTTTCGCTTGGGTCTTTGGTATTCAAAAACTGCCTATGGTTTTTGGATCGGCAGGTAGCCACGGATCAAGTTCAAGATACTCGGAAAAATCGAGAACGAAGTTTTCACGCGCACTAGAATGGCTAAAAGAAAATGTTCTGGATGTGTCAGGCTATAAATATGGCGCAGCGGGATCGGCGTGTCGTGAGTTCAGGATCAAACGTGCGGTATTTGATGGCATGTATCCGTACTCTCCGAAAACGCCGGAAGAAATCTTTGGGAAAGTAAGATATTGCAGTCCAAACTTTTTGCGAAATACTCCAGTGGGAAAAACCTTAGCTGATATTCTTGAAAGGAAATCGGTTGAGGCGTTGGGTAAACCTTCGCATGATTTTGATTCTCTTGATCGCAATCGTGATCGCGAAGTCAGAAAACTTTACAAGGAAGTTTTAGATAAACAAGATCCTCTTTCGATTACACTGCTTCCTGTTGTGGAAGAGTTGAGTCGATTGAGTAAGTTCACCAGCGCTCAAGCAAAGGCCCGTCATCGTTTGGTGTTTTCAAACACAATGGGAATCTTAGCAGGCAACTTTTCTTGCCATAGCGTTGAGGAAATGAAAATTTCTTATCTGCCAACTTATCGTGTTAGTCCGGTAGGCGGTCGTCTTTATGAATGTGGCGGCGGTTTTCAAAACTTCCCTCGCAGTCTAAAAGAGCGTTGCCATATTCGCGGGTACAACCACGACATGCGAAGCAGTCAGCTAAACATTTTGAAGATGGAATTTGATCGCAACAATATTCGTTGCAGTTCAATCCAAAACTACAAAAGCGTTGCAGACTTTGGTGAACCTTATGGCTTGTCGAAAGACGATACAAAGGTTTGCTTTTATGCGACGGTGTTTAGTATAGGTCAGGCACTGAATGCAAAATCTTGTTGGCACTCTGAACCTCTGCGCGTTATTGCGAAATCAAAACGCACTGAGTGTATTCACCGCGCCGCAAAACAGTTGGGTAAAAAGTATCGTGACTCTTCAATGATTCCGCCTGTGATAAAGCTGGCGAGAAAGTTGATGGTGAAGGAAACCAATCGCATTCGCGACATTTGGAACAAAGAGAACGAAACTTTAACACTGGCGCTTGAAGAACTTTGCGAAATTTATATTTCCAAAGCTCGTAAGGCGAAGGAAAAAAGTGTGCTCACAAATGCAGTAGGCGTACGATTTGCCTGGCCGACAGAAGAGATAGATTACAAAATCCGAAAACAGATTTTGAGTCACATGATCACGGGAATCGAAACGAAACTTTTGTTCGATATGATTTTGTCGAATGATGTTCGTGTTTATTCTTTTGAGCACGACGGCGCACTGATTAGCAGAGCGAAGGTATCGTCAGAGGAAATCGAATTTGTTCGAAAACCTTTCGATGAAACTTCCTATCAGTATTTCAAAAATCTGTAAATAGTTATCAGTAAACCGAAGTGTTGGAGATTCTATCGTGCCGAAGAAAAACGCACGGACGGAAAAGTTGCCAGCGGGGTTGGGTGAGTTGTTTGAAGCGGATCGTCCGGAAGAATCCAAAGTGAAACTTCCGAAAAAGATCAACGGCATTCGACTCAAACCCAAACCGAAGCCTAAAGCAAAAAAGAAGTCCGGGAATGAAGTGCCAATTGAGATCTACGAACTTGCTGCGTTGTACGAATGCTATCACCACAACACAGTAACCGATAGTTATCGCACTTGGCCCGATATGACAATTGCAGAAGCATACAAAATCGTTTCTCAGATGAATCCGTCTGAACTCGAAAGCGTAAAACAATATGCAGCGTTATATCGAAATGACAGCGGCCTTAAATTTGAAGAGTTGCGTGAATTCCGAAACGCACTCATCGAGAAAGAAATTTCGATTGGGATTAGCATTCCCCTGTTTATCGAACATTTCAAGATTGAACCGAACGATCCTATCATTGCCTCGTTGCTTTATACGTGGGCGTCTTATGTTAGGACGATGGTTGAACGACGCAAAAAATTAATCCCCACAAAAACTCGTCATGCTGCTACTGTGCAGGAAGGCGATTTTTGCGTTGAGATAGAGTGTAACGCGGAACAGGCCAAAGTGCTTGATCGCTATTGCTCAGTGTGGCACGGAACTTTGCTGGCGTGTCGCGACTATCTCAAATCTCTTGGCAATCGTGCGCCAAAGCGTATTGACAAAATCAGTAGCAAGCTGGCTACTCAGATTCGCAAGGAACATAACTTTGAAGATGTTCCGCGCAGTCTTGTTGTTTGTGCGTTGAATGGGTACACGCAAAAACTAAAGTTCGATAACAACAAAGATTTTAAACGCGATCTGGATCGTTTCTACGTGAAGGACAACTTTAAACTTTTTGAAAATTCATTGACTGTCGGTAAAGCCAAAGAGATTGCTATCACAAAAATTGTTGGTGGTGAGCGTCTTGATCTAACTGTTCGTGGAATTTCTTTTGCCCGTACTTCTCCGTTGGTTTACACCGTGACGATTCAGTACGATAAAATGGAATTGCTTGAGCAACAGTACGGTACGGATTAAGCCTCTTCGGAGGCTTTTTCTTCAATCACTTTCGGGAACAATAATTATGTTGAGTAATGAGCGTCTTGCTGTAGAAATTCAAAACAGACTCGACATTGTTAATCAATCAATGTGGAACATTTTCGATGCGTTCGAAAAAAGTATCTCCGTTCCTAACACTCCTTTCTTCGTTAGCGCTGAGTGGCTGTATGATCACCGCACTCTGTCTTTACGCATGGGAAAAGGAACGGGTCACAGTACGTTTGCAAAGCAACTGGCAGAGAAACACAACGCCTTTCTTTTAACTATGGATCATGAAGCGCAAGAAGGAGAATTTAATTTCTCACACAATCGCCTTCGTGAATTGTACCACAAATTCGGAACTCCAAACATTCCTACTCTGTTTGTTATCGACGACGCTTATCAGTTTGGCGGTCGTTTTGAATCTCTCCGCTTACGTCTGGAAAGGTTCCGCGATACACTCGGTGAGGATTATCTTCGCAGCGTTCGTTTTGTGCTTTTGAATTAAGGAAACATGTATGTCTGATTTTAACGAAAGCAATCTGAACAAGATTCAGAAAACTTTACTGCAACTGGTAAACGATGGGATCGATTATTCGAAAAACGTTTGCAGTATTGTGGCACCTGCTGGATTTGCTGATCCAAAAGGCATCCGTGATTATTGCCGCATCGCAGTGACTATGCCGCAACGCGCTGGCTCAAGTATGTTCGCTCAGTTTCTTGCTGAATACCTCAGTCAGAAATATCCAGACGCGAACATTATTCGTTTAGCCGGAGAAGAACTTTGCTATGGCGAATCAATCGATCCACGTATTGATTTTATCACCGTGAAAACTCCAGCCGATTACGGTCGCGCTCGTCGCCAGATCCGTGACAGCGAAAAGAAATACAATTTCGTGATCGTCGATTCGTACGAATGGGTTTGCGGATTGGATAACCGTCTGGAAAAACTGTCAGTAGACATGTACCGCACAGGTAACGCTGATCAGTACATCATCGGCCTGTAAGGAAATCTATGAAACATCGTGAAGGTGAATATCTGATTGTGCGTAGCGGGAACAAAAATGTTCTCGTACTTGCAACCGGAAAACAAGTTGGCTATCTGGTCAACACACTGGCGTCAAGCGATCCTACCACGATCAAGTTTAGCGCTAAGTACGACATACTCGCGATTCTCGGCAAAGATCCGGAACCGGGCCAAAAAGTTTTCGGAGTTTCGATTACTCCGCATGTAGGTTTGAAACAAGTTGTCGGAATGCCTGCGATGAATCTTTACGGACGTGAAGAACAAGTCGGCAAAGCAATCCGTATTGCCTGCAAAAAGTTTCCTGCTGTTATCGAAAAGTATGGCGTAGGCGAAGCGATGCGCCGCTGCAAAGAAATCAATTTCAATCAGGTTTCTGGCGGTAGTAAAACGCACGACTTCAAAACTAAGTTCGCGAAAGAAGAATGGCACGATGCCTTTAATATCTGCGTGAACAAAGATAGCCTGTCGCAAGATGTAACCAACAATATGCTGCTGGCACTTGGGGAAAGTGTGTATCAACATTTGATTCCTACTAAGCGTAAGATCAAATGGATTCTTCTGCTGAACAAACTGCGCAACGTTCAAAAGTTGGATCAAGATACGTTGGTCGGTTTTCTGGATGACTTCCTGAAAGCTGGTGATGCTAAAGACGTGAAAAATTTGGTGTCGGAAGATCTGCTTCCATTCACCGATATTATTTTGCGTAGCGTTGCACGTCAGCGTGTGATGAGCGTTAAGGAACTGGAGTTGCTCGCACAGAACGACAGTGAAGCGATCACAAAATTCTGGCCTGCTGAACTTGAAGTGAGTGATGCGCGTCCTGACATTGATAAGTCAGCAATGAAAAGTGCCCGTGCATTATTCTCCTATAGTTTCAGCCGATTTGTTCAGGGCGTTGATTTGGGTAAAACTCTGAACAAAGCCGTACGCCTCTCTGTTAAGGAGATTCGCGGGGATGCTGATTGATCAACTGAACCAAAAAGGAGAAGACGTATTTTCTCCTTTTCCTTTTGACGTAAATCTGCCGTTTGCTCGTTGCATGATCGCTGGGATAATTTATATCGGAACTGTGTGCAATATTGACGACGATGTTTTTCTGTTGAATGCACATAGCTACGATTCTGTTCTTAATCGTTACACCGAAATTGGCGAAGCGATTTTGCTCGATCCCTCTGATCAGATTTTGAAAGTGATAAATACGGATCAAGTGACTTTGCTTTATCCGAACCAAACTTTCACAGCCGCAATGATAAACGGCTTACCTGTTTTCTTTTCTACAAGGATACATTAAGTGTTAGTTATTTTCGATGCAGACGATACAGGACTGATTACACATCCTGTCATTCTCAACATTTTGAAACAACGTCACGGTCAAGATCTTCCTGTTGACCAGTATCTGACAAAGGACAATGCAGGCGAAGGTTTTATTGGCCTGATGGAAGATGGCGAGTTTCTCCCGCTGTGTAATATTCGCGAAGGTTTCATTGAGTGCGTTGATGCAGTGATTGCTGCCGGGCATGAAGTTGGAATCGGAACACATCGCGGCTATCATCGAATGGGTATGATTCATACTCGCTCTATCTTTGGTGCGCACTGGAAAAAATTCACACGTAACTTTTTCATTGATCCCTACGTGCATCCGTGCAAGATGAGTTTCATTGAAGAAAGCATTGATGAAGATTTTATCATTGTCGATGATCGGCCCAACTTTAACTCTGAGTACGATCAGGATGATCCTCGCATTATTCTTTTTGATCAGCCGTGGAACAAAAATCTGCCGTTTGTGCGCGTGGATAAGTTCGATGAAAACTTTCTTAAAATTCTTTTTGAAAGAATCGAATTTATCTCTAATTTATAAACTCAAGCCGCAAGGACTTTTGAGAAGAGTTCGTTGTGGCAGAACGAGCCTGCGTTGGTTTCAAGCATGTAACCAAATGACAGTAAGACTCGTTCGGTGTGTATCCCACTATCGCACCTTAAATCGTGGGGGAGTTTTTCCAATAGGGATACCCGACAGCCTTGCGGGGAAACTCCAAAGCGATTTGAAAAGATTGTTTTGGAGTTTCAAATATCCTGATAACTATAAACTGCAACAACATTACCCTGATGGGAACAGACTTCGCAATCTGTTCCCTTTTTTTGTCCAAAATCTGTAAATAGTCGGTATACGCTTTCTATCTCTACTGGAAAATATATCATGGCTAAAGTTTCAAAACGCACCATTGGCGACGACGATACCAAAAAGAAAAAGAAAAAGAAGGTTGAAGGAAAGAGCCTGAAAAAGAAAGGTTCGTCTCGCGTGTTTGAACTGGAGACAAGCAACTTCGCAAACAAGTATCGTCCGAAAAGCATTGAAGACTTTATCGGGCAAGAGCACATTCTCAAACAATACTCAGGTTGGTTGAAGACTAAAAACTTCCCCAGCGTTATTCTGATCAGCGGTCATTTGGGATCAGGCAAAACAACGTTTGCGGGAATCATCGGTAAGACGGTAAACTGCGAAACGTTAAACGCGTGTGGTGAGTGTGGTTCGTGTAAAGCGTTTGATGGTGGAATGCACCCGGACATTCTGACTTACGATATGGGTAACGACAGCGGTAAAGTTGACGGCGCTCAAAAGATTATTGAAAGCAGTACGCTGTCACCGCTTTATAATCGTCGCGTTTATATTCTGGATGAAGCGCACCTGATGACAACTCAAGCGGAATCTAAATTCCTTATCCCGCTTGAGAATCCGGCACCGCACACTATCTGGATTCTGGTATCAACCGATCCGCAGAAAATCAAAAGCACGATTCTTTCACGCTGCGTTAAGCTGCCAATCAATCCGATTGATCCGGAAGTGATTGCAGGCCGCATTCGTTCTATCGCGAAAGCAGAAAAGATTCTGCCGAAAGATAAAAAGGAACTGAAAGCCGCAGACGAAGCGATCAACACAATCGCAGAATACAGTGGCGGTCAGTTGCGTGGTGCAATCGGTTTATTCCAAACTGTTTACAGCGCGGTCAAAGGCGGCGAAACGTTTAACAATGATCTTGTGCTGGATATGGCGGCATCCGATCCGGACGTTAACTTAGGCGACATGGCTGTAGGCTTCACGCAAAGTTATTTGCAGATGGACTTGATTGAAACCGTACGTTTCATTCGTCAGGCGCAAGACATTCGCGGCCTGCTGCATAAAACTCGTTGGCTGCTGCATTACCTGATGGGTAACATCGCAAAAACAAATAAGTTCCAAACTGCTGAACTTCGCAAGTTCTTAGACGAATCCAAAAAGTCTAAACTTAAAGTGAATCCGGTATCGGTGATTTATTTGCAGAAGGCGTTGTGTGATATTGAACTGGCTATCAACTCAAGCAGCATTCCAGTTGATGTTATGTTTGAAAGCACTGTCACTGCGCTGATGGCAGATATTTTTTCTGGTAAACTTTCGGTAGATTTGAAATAATTCTAATGGGTGGCCTTGTGCTGCCCATTTTGCGTTTTGACGCTAATTTCTTACTACAAGTTTTCATTACTGGAATCCCTGCAAATGCAAATCGTATTTTCCCTTTCAAAGATTTCGGAGGATCTGTACTGGACGCGCTATAGCGGCAGTCTGAACCCTCTTGAAATGAGCAAGATGTGTCGCAAACTTTTTGGCGATGATGTTAACCTTAAAGCCTCGCCTATCGGCACAATCAAAACTCGTACAAGCGAAATGACGTTTGTTCCGTCTGGCGAAGAAGGCGTAATTGCTCTTTATCGCGACGAGGTTGTTAAGTCAGCCAAAGATTTCCAAAACATCATGAAACCAATGCCTGTTAAAACTCCTTTCGGTGCTGGTGATTTTTATCTGGCTATCGAAGGCAAAGGCCGCAGCATTGCGTACCTTGTCTGGCACAAGGAAAAAGATCAGTTGGTTTATTTCCCTGATGTTGATGCGCTGCAAGATTTTTACGAAGCTCTCGGTGTTTCACCGGGCGTCGAAAGAATGAAGTCGTACCCAAGCCGTAGGGTTTACGGTGGATAAGGAGGTGATCCTATCTCTTCTTTACCGCCAAGAAGTAAAACTTAGGCGGTAGGTACGCTGTACCGAAAAATCTATTTTAAAGGCGGGAGCAATCCCGCTTTTCTTTTGAGGTTCCTTATGAAAATTCTAGTCAGCTTGTCGAAAGCGGTTTCGGCTTTCACTCCAAAAGATCAAGCAGCCTTCGACAAGTGGTTTGGAAAATCAGTTGTCAAAGATCCGCAGGGAAATCCTCTCACTGTATTTCACGGTACTCCGGGAGATTTCAACACGTTTGATCGTAAGCGCTTAGGCTTAGGCAACGACGAATATGGCATTGGATTTTATTTCACTGACAGCGCAGAGTTTGCCCGTGCTTATATGGGCGACAGCGGAAGCACAATGCCTGTGTATCTTAAAATTCAAAAGCCGATTATTTTTGAGAAGCAGCCACGCCTTACATACACGCAGGCTTTCAAAATTGCGAATGGTTTAACGCGCCCTCACTTTAATCGCTTTCTTGCTGAAAACTATGATTTGGATTATCAAGGTCTGGCAAGTGCGAAGCGTGAGTATCTGGAAAACTTTGTTGGCATGGATGTTATCGACGCAGGTAACAATCTGTTCCAAGATCTTTATAAAGACGAACCCGAAGCATATCGCTTCCCGGAAGTCTTTGCAGCCGCAACAGGAAGAGACGGCATAATTGCAAAACGTGGTCAACACTTTTTCTACATCGTGTTTAGTCCGACGCAAATCAAATCTGCAATCGGAAACAAGGGAACGTTTAAACCACGTACCGAAAACATTCTGGAGTAACTATGCAAGTTCTCATTAGTCTTAGCAAAATGAAAAGTCCACTTGAAGATCAAAAAGTGATTCTTGAAAATGCAAAGGACAACGTGACGAAGGCGCAGCGTAGTGAAAAGTTGGCGCGTAAAAAATTGCAGGACGCCACTGAGGAACAACGCAACGTTGATGGTGCTCGAAAGGAAGTAAACATTCGCAGTGCCATTCGCCGCCGCGCCAGTGACGTTGAACGCGCCCAACAACAAAAGGTCGGAAGGGCCGGAGTAGTTGATCGTTTGATCGCAGAGTTGGAACGTCTGGACAAGTCAAAAGATACTGACCAGAACAGAAAAGCCAACGAAGAACGACGCACAAGTTTGAGAAAACAAATTTCAGACGCACGAACAGCGATGAAGAAAATCAAACTTCCTAAGTCTACTGTTAAACGCAAGAAACGCCGCCGCTAGGGAAACTTATGAAAAGGTTTGTTTCGCTTTCAAATTCAATGTATCACAATCACGATTACATTGAACTGGTTCAGCTTGATAATCAAATCAAGGAAGAAGAACGAAGCCAAACAGAATGGACGCCGGGAATGATTTTCGCATCGGAAGACGCTCTGAAATATCCTCGACGTTTGCGCGATCTGTTAAAGCGTCATTTGGGTCTGGAGAATGTGACCGGGCCGTTTTTCAGCGACTGCTACTTTGACAACAAAGTTAAAATCACGGAACTTCCGAAATAAATAAGGGCGGCGCTTGCTGCCCTTTTTCACGTCTAAATCTGTAAAATGCTGATATAGGTTTAATATTTAACGTTGGAATTTGTTATGCTGAATCCATGCCCGTGCTTCAAAATTTATCGCTATGTTCAAGACATGAATCCGTACACGCATGAGCCGGAACTTGAGCGCGAAATTGTGAAGGAAGTTTTTGCCGAACCAGAAAAAGAAATCAAAAAGCTGGAAGCAAAATACCCTAACGACGAACTTTGGTTTGAACCTGATCAGGTCTGGATGTAACTATGCCCGGTATTTCGTTAAAGTCTATCTCGTTAAAAAATGTCGTGGTGTATAAAGAGTTAGAACTGAACGATCTGGATAAGCAAGGTTTTGTAACCGTGTCCGGATATAACCACGACAGCCCAAACGTTCGCAACAATAAAAACGGTGTGGGTAAAAGTTTGATGTTTGGCACACTGCCTAATCTTTTCTACGAAGCCGATCCGCTGGCACTGACCAAACGCAGCAAAACAAACATGCTGAAAAAGGAAAGTTCGATTGTGCTGGAGTGGCAGTCGCCTCTCGGTGCGTTGATTCGTATTGAACAGACAGCCAGTAAATATAAAGTTTTCATGAATGGCGAAGACCAGAAGGTTGAGCGTCAGGACGTTGCAAAGACGTGGATCAAAAAACACTTTCCACTTTCGCAGGATGAATTTTATAGCTACTGCTACATTCAAACTCAGATTCCTCATCCGTTCCAGCGCAGCAAACCTTCTGAGCGTTTGAAATATCTGACCGATTTGTTTGGCCTTGACGTTTATGATCGCATTCGTGCAGCAACCAAAATCAAACTGGATGCAGCCAAAGACGCAGAGAAAGAAAGCAAAGGCATTGCCGACATTTACGATGTTACTTCGCGCAAGCAGGACAGTTTAAAAGTCACTGACAAGACGCGCAAGAAAGCACGTAAGCTCGAAAAGAAAAGTGACGCGCTCAAAGAAGAACGCAACGAACTTTATGATCGCTTTGCACAGCTCACTGCTGAACGCAAAGACGTTAAGCGTTACTATGAAATCATGGAAAAGATTTCGGCACTGAAAACGGTAAGCGATAACCCTAAAAAGGAAGTAAAGAAACTTCGCAAGCTGTTGCGCGATCTGGAAGATTTCGAAGAGTACGAAGACGAACTTTCCAAGTACAAGAAACGCCGTGCAGATCTTAAAGAGAAGATCGCAGAGTTGCCTGAGTCAGAAGCCGATCCAAAAGCACTTTCCAAAAAGCACTCCAAGCTGGTAGGGCGCGAGGAAGAAATTGAGGATCTGCTTGAATCGCTGGACGAAGAACTGGAAGCGTACGCAGATTGGAAAGCTGCTGTTAAGAAACTCACCAAAGAGTTGAGCAAACTCAAGAAGCCTAAGAAAACTTCTGACGAACTGGAAGAGGAACTTAACGAAGCAACTAGCGTCGTTCGTGCTTACGAAAAACTTTCTCACAAAGTTGACGGCAAAACTTGTCCTACGTGTGGACAGGATGTTGACCTGAAAAGTTTGAAACGCGCAGCAACCAAAGCACAGGACGAGATCGATTCTATCCGTGCGCAGCAAAAGTATTTCCGCGTTAAGAAAGATTTGAAAGAACTGGAAGGTGACGCACCGAAGAAACCAAAGCACGATAAAGAATCTCTGCAAAAGGAACTGAGTAAAATCAGTAACCAGATTGAATCACTCGAAGATGAGTTTGAGACAATCAAAAAGCGTGACTCTCTCGTTGCCAAACTTGATGCGTTAGAAAAGCCTGAACAGGTTCATCGTCCTAAGATGCCGACTAAAGATATGGACGGCAGAATTGAGAAACTGGAAAAGCTGAATGACTATAACCAAAGTCTGAAAGCATTCACTGCGCCAAGCAAATCGGCAAAAGAAATTGATGAAGAGTATTTCTCGGTCGATAAAAAGATCAAAGCACTCACATCTGAGATTGCCGATATTGAACGTGAAGCGCAGGCTGCTATTTCCAAAGTTCAGGAGTACGATCACTACGAAGGAACGTTAGTTGATCTGCGTACCAAACTTTCTAAGCTGCAACCGCTGATTGATAAGCGTGTGCTTTACGAAACTCTTTATAAAGCGTACAGCGGCACTGAATTAAAACTTCGTGCGATGGAAGGTCGTTTGCAATTGATTCAAGACAAGCTGAATGAGAACAGCCATTTGGTTTATCCGGAACAAATGCACTTCAAACTTTTCACTTGTCCTCAAGGCGTTGGTGCGACGGTAACGCGAGTATCAAGCGATACCACAACCGACATAAGTATTATGAGCGGCGCAGAAACTAACTGCTTCCGTTTGTTGTGGGCGATCAGTATTCTTCCGTTCGTACCAGAATCACGGCGCACAGACTTTATCGTTCTGGATGAGCCTGAATCAAACTGTAGTGATGCGGTGCGCGATCATTTGATCGAACACTTCCTGCCAATTTTGAAAAAGGTTGTGCCAAACGTTTATTGGGTTACTCCGTTGAGTGTCGAAAGTTTTAGTGACAAACAATGGACAGTAGAGAAAACCAAAGGCGTTTCAGTATTGACCAGAAAGGAAATGTAATGGGTAATCTTCGAGTTCATAACGTAATCGACAGCCCGGAAATCTTTGTTGGTTATGAAGTTGTTCCAGATCCGACACTGACTGAAAGCCTGCATGAAACAATCACACGCAATTGGTTAGGCCGCATTGCTGATCGTCTTTTCGATCTACCTAAGCGCCGTATTCGTATTATTCCGTCTAAGGTGGTTTATCTGGCAGCCGGAAAAATCTTTGTGCATCCGGATTATGTAGCGGCTGTTAATTCGGCACTGCAAGATGAGCATATAAGAAGGCGCACAGACTATTCGCACCTTAAACCTCAAACACCAATTGATAGCGTAACTCGCGGGAGAAAATAAATGCCTGTAGTTGCCGTAACTCAACAAAGTCCTGAGCAGGTGATGGGCTGGCTCAAGCAGCAAGATCCAAATGTGCGTGTAACGTTTTGTCCTCAAGGCGTTGCACTTGATCCCGATAAGAAATATCGTGAACACATTTTTATTGTTGGCACCAAAGAGTTTGATCGCAATGCCGTAAGCATTCGTCAAATGCCGCAGCATATCTTTTTCGTGTTTGGTCACAGTACGCTGTTGGCTAAATACGGATTGGAAGTCGATGCAAAAGTTGCAGACATTGAACCTCAGCGATCAAAGCTGGTTCCGGTTGGTAGCTATCTGAAAGATTTAAAACAGAAAGCTATCGAAGGAAGTTTGTTCTACGATCTGATGACTTTCATTTATACGCTGCCAAGCAAAACTCACCAGAAGCCAATCACAGCCACAATTTGTAGATGGATTTATTTTGGATGCCAAACGGAAATCCGCGACGAACTGAAAGACCTCAGCTTAAAAATGAGTAGCAGTAATATGGCTAAGCTAATGTCGATTCTGGAAAAGCCTGTTACTTATCGTCTGCGTGATGCGTTTATCGATCTCAAAGATGGCACCTGCACAACGATGGGCCAGGCGGTGATCAAACATCGTGTTCAGGTTTTCGAACTCGGATACATCAAAGGTAACGTTGAGAAAGTTGCGAACGTTACCGATGAGTTAGTTTCAAATCAGGGGATCTGATGACTCTTGATTTAGAGTTTATTCTTTTGGTGTCTGTTCTATTCACTGTTGTTAGTTGTGAGATTTCAGATTATCGAAAGTGCCCAAGCCTTTCAGTTGCGCTGGTTCAAAGTTTCATTTTGTCTGCGATTTTAAATCTCGTGTTTGTTAGTGCAGATCAGCGTATTTGTTTTTATGTGTGTTCGGCAATAATCTATATTGGCATGGGTTATCTGTATGTGAACATTCAGGACGCTATGACGAAACTTTTTAAAAAGTTTTACGTGCTTGATATTGGTATTTTTCAGGCCGCTACTGCAATGGCAATCTACAAATACGTTTAATCAAAAGGGTGGCATTCGTGCTGCCCTTTTTCTATTCTGATGCTAATTTTCTTCTATCTCAACAAGGGGGATAGATTAAAATGGCAATGAAAGTAAACCTTGCTGAAAGAGCAATCGTAGAAGTTATGGAACGCGAAGGCGGTTCTAAATATACGAATCGTCCGACAGATCGCGGTGGCCCTACTCGTTGGGGAATCACTCAATCTGTTGCGCGTGACTTCGGCTACATGGGTGACATGCAAAACTTATCTCAAGAAACTGCGATTGAAATTTATCGCAAACGTTTCTGGGATTTCTGTAAGTGTGATGAACTGGCGAAATACAGCGAAGAACTTGCTGTGTGGGTTTTCGATTTTGCGGTGAACTCCGGGCCTGCTAACGCAATCGCTCCGCTGCAAGATCTTCTGAACGTGTTGAACAACCGCCAGAAACTTTATCCGGACTTTGCACCTGCACCAAACATCGGGCCAAAAACTCTGAATGCTCTGGCTGCTTATAGCAAAGTGCGTGACGTTAAAATTCTGGCGCGTGTGTACAACGGTCTGCGTCTTGCATTCCTAAAAGACATTGCGAAACGCGATGAGTCGCAAGAAGATAACGTTTATGGCTGGTTCACTCGCGTCGTAAATATTACGGCTCTTGTCGGAGTGAAGTAAATGAAAGTCGAGATCAGTATGCAGGAACAACGCTCTGTTTCCGCATCGAACAGCTACAAAGTAACGTCGCGTGGTATTCTGGTTAATCCGATTGCCGCAACGATGTTCAAACATTTCGCTGACGCTCTGCGCACTGCCGCTAAAGCGCAACGCAACTTCTCTCGCAAAGAAGAAACAGCGAAAAAGAAATTCCGCAGTGCTCGTCCTGAAACGCCAGAACAGAAAGCTGTTTTGAAGCGTAAGAAAGATGCGCTGCAAACAGAACGCGAGAAAGTTAAGCAACTCGGAAACGCTATGACCGATGCTAAACAATCCGCAGGTATTCGCTGGACTGTTGGTTTGTCTGGCAGTACCGTTGTTGCAAAAATCAAAGGGCGCTCTGTGCCTTTCCGTGTTGTATCTCAGAAAGTTTTCGACGCTGCAAAATAAAGGAAAAGTAAATGAAAGTAGAAATCAATCTGGCGGCGTCTGACGTTGTTTCAGAATCCGCAAAACTGCCTAACCACATTGTTCGTCGCGTTAAAGGCAAAGCCCCTCAAGTCTTTTTCCGCAAGAGCGAAAAAGAAGGTCTGACTGCTGCATTCAAAGCAGGCCGCACTGCGTACAAGGCTGCTGAGAAGCTGCATAAAGCCAACAAAAAACTGGACACCAATGTTGCTGCGCAGAAAACAAAACCTTCTGATGTGCGTAAAGCGAAAATCGCTTCTCTTCGCGCTGAGATCAAAACTCTGCGTAAGAGCGTAACTGATTCAATCAGTACCGCACGTAAACATCTGCGCAAGTTTGGCACCACTGTTAGCCTGCCGTTCACTAAAGAAGATCTGCTGAACGAAAGGAAGTTTAACAACACGCCGCCGATGCAGTCTGAACTGAAAGTTAAAGGCGTACGCGGTGACGTTAAGCCTGCACTGATTGCGGATGACAAGTGGGCTGAAACTGTTGGTAAAAAAGCTGCTGCTAAGCCTGCTGCTAAAACCGCTGCTAAAGTTGCGCCTGTTAAGAAAGGACAGAAGCCGGTTGTGAAGCTGCCAACTAAGCTGGATAAGAAACCTGCTAAGAAAAAGAAAGCGCAGACGATTGACGAAATCGAAGATGAAATGGCGCGTGAAGCCTACATCCGTGCAGGCAAAAAGATTCCTAAGCGTTTGCAGGAAGGCGCAGCGAAACCAAAAGGCAAACTGGTTCCGGCATTTGCACCAAAGCAAAAGGTCGCTGCTAAAAAGACTGCCAAAAAGAAATAAAACTTAGGGGCATACGATGAAGACATTTGTTTCAGTATCTGCTGCATTGTCTGATCGCGCCCTGCAAGAAGTTTTAATTCGTGGAAAAACTGATGTGCGTGTTGTGGCTAGTCGCAAGATGAATAACAACACGTATCTGTTTGCGTACATTAACGAAGACGGTGATTATGTTGTGTGCCGTGCTACGTTATCTCAAGCAGGACTTGCGCAGAATAAATATGTTCTGCGTAAAGTCGAACCGCTTTCTACAGTTGAAACTCTCTGGCATGTGCAAAAGGCTTTTGACAAATACAAAGGCGCTGGAGTTAGTTTATCTGGCCCACCTCCGCTGTACTCTCTGATCTATCCTCTCGCTGATTTCAACCTGCAAAAAACTCCCGACTTAGACAACATACTGCGTGATTGGTGTGAGCGTTTTCGTCCGGCTATTGCAACGCGTTGGGCTTGTGTGGATTGGCGGAGCAGTACAGTGGAAGTTTGTTTAGAAGATCCTGCGCGACAAGATGAGCAACAAAACTTGCAAACCAAAGAAATAGTTTTCTCTTGCTTGAGAAACTACTTTCGATATAGGGGTAAATAAAAATGTGGACTTATCACATTACGTCCGGCGAAATGCTGGACAAAAACGGCAAGCGTGTTGCAACTGGTTATAGCGGTAAAGGCAAACATAAAAACGTTGTTGCTGATACTGCTGTTAGTGGCGAAGGCCCGTTGCCAATCGGCTTTTATACTTTGAACACTCCCCGCGCCAGCCCTAAAACTGGACAGTACGCGATTGACCTGACGCCTGCAAAAGAAAATCAGATGTTCGGTCGCTATGCGTTTCAGATTCACGGTGATAGTATCGCGCATCCAGGCACCGCTTCAAGCGGCTGCATTATCATGCCTCGCAACATTCGCGAAATGATTTGGAACAGCGGCGATCATCAACTGGAAGTAAAAGCATAAGAGGTCAAAATGGAAATCGAATTAAGTACAAGCGCACTAACACCTTCGCAGTACAGGCCATTCATGAAAATGTTTCGTCCTGATCCTCAACTGCTGAAAATCTTTCAAAAAATCAGCGGTCGTACCGGAAGTCGTGCAATGCGTTTGTACTTCGATTTCCGTAATGACAAACTGCTGAAACAATTTTCGCCAGAATGCCCTTCGGAGATCAAAGAATATTTGGTTGAGAAGGGTTTCGTGCTTGAGGACTATGTTTCTGGAACTGTTCGCGATAAACATGATCGCGTGATGCGCCTCGGAAAAGTTTTAAGTAAGAATCCAACTCTGGCGAAAACTTTCGAAACTGATCCGGCACGTAAAGCGCTGGTAACGGTGACACGCGGAAAGAAAACTATTTGTTTGAGTATGCACCCGTACGATATTGCTGGAATGAGTACCGGGCGCGGCTGGACAAGTTGTATGAATCTGGACGATGGCATTAACAAAGAATACGTTGATGCCGATGTTAAACAGCACACGCTTGTTGCTTACATGATTGACACAAGTGACCGTGATATTAAACGTCCGTTGAGTCGTACGCTGCTGAAACGTTTTTACGGCGCAAGCAAACGCCACTTCTTTTACCACGTTGAGAAAACTTATCCGGATCGTAATGTTCCGTTCTTAATGTCGGTTCAGGAATTCGCAAACGAAAACCTGAATAAAATTTTAATGGGCGAAGATGGATTGAGTGGCATGTATTCGATTCAGGAAGATTTGTATACCGATACGCAATCAAACATCTTCCCTCAGTTAAGTTTTCCGGACAGCAACGCTCTGGAAGTTAAAAACATTCTGCGCACAAATCCAATCTCACTCGTCGGCGAAGTTCAATGGGCGATGCTTGCAAAACGCTTCGGCGCTGATTTGTTTGGGATGGTATTCGACGAAGATCGCTTAGGTGATCCGTCTTCGGTTAACAGTGTGTCACTTACAGAATACTGTTCCGCTATGCAAGAAAATCTCTCGAAAGAAGATTTCCAACGCATGATGGTCAGCCTGGCCGCGTGGACAATTCGCACCGGGAATGATCGCATTATGGGTTATGCACTACAGCAAATTGTTTTGCGCGAGGCAAACGTCGCGGCAACCATTATGGCACGTAACGAACATATTGATCGTGTTATCAAACGCGTTGCAGATAACATTGGCGTGTGGCTTCCGTTTGCGCGTGAACCTCTGTCGGAACGTTACCGCTTTGCTGAAAAAGCAGTGGACATGTTTGTTCGCAGTCGCATTATTCGCGATGCAGAAAAACGTTTTGATTTCTTCGCGGATATTACAGGCCGCTGCTTCTCTCCGATGGCTGATATTGATTTCCTTGATAAGATGAAACAGTTTGAAGATATTTATCCTCAGTCTGTTATCATTGAAAGGGCGTATAGTTTCTGGCGTGAAGAGTTCCAACTTGTTCCGCTGGTTAAATCTGAAAGTCCTCACATGAATCGTGAAATGGGATTAGCAAGTCACCTTTCATTTGTGTTGCGTAAACTTATGCCAGAAGAAAGGCAGCAAGAGCTTTGCGTAATGATGGACACGCCTGATAATATGTACGGCGCGGTTTATGCAATCACATCTAAACCTGAGTATCACGACATTCTGAAATCGAACTGTGAAACTTTCAATATTGGATACGTGATGGATGATCGTAAAGATAAAGCAGTCTTCTATCCGGAAAAAGGTCATCCTACCAGTGACAAAGATTTCCTGTTCTCCGTGAATGAGTGTATGTACGACGCTGTGTTAACTTATATGGAAGATAAAAATGAAAGTAATGCTTAGCGTCAGCGCACTACAGCTTTCTCAGTACCGAACGTATATGCGCGGCTGGAAACCAAACCAAAAGCTGTTAGAAATTTTTGAAGCGCAATCACACAAACGTGGAAAGAAAGCGTTCCGTGTTTATTTTGATTACGGAACTGATCGCCCTTTGCGTATCTCTGAATCCAATGTGCCAAAATCTATCATGGCATATTTCGAACAGAACAAGATCACGCTGCTGGACTACGTTGCAGGCACCGCAACAGATTCGCACGGTCGCACTGTTCGCATCGGTAAACTTCTTTCTAAGCAACCTGAACTGAAAAAAGTTTTCGATAACGATCCTTCGCGCCGCCAGCTTGTTACTGCAAGCAAAGGGAACAAACTTGTTTGTCTGAGTATGCACCCATACGACATTGCAGGCATGAGTACGGATCGCGGCTGGACAAGCTGCATGAATCTGGTTGATGGTGGAAATAAAAAGTACGTCCGACAGGATGTTAAAGCGAACGTTTTGATCGCTTACCTGATCAACGACAGTGATAAAAACATCAACAAGCCAATCGCTCGTTTGCTTCTCAAGCCATTTAAAAACAGCAACGGTTCAACTGTTCGCTATATTGCAGAACAAGCATATCCGGATGCGAAAGATAAAACTTTCGTGAAGCGAGTCCAGCAATGGGTAGATGAGCATATCAACTCAATCACGGATGCAAAAACTGAACCTTCTTTGCTGCGTCGTCCGTCAAGTCTTTATGATGATGGCGTTGGTGATTTCATTATCAACGGAATCGACAAGCTGGCTGCTTTGAGTTCCGATGCTCTTGAGACTGCGCTGAATAAAATTTTGGATAAGAAAGCCGCCATTGCGAAAAAGAAACGTATGTCTACGGCCAATTTACCTATCAACAAAAAGTCTGCTAAAGAATTGTTTAAACAAATTCCAAACGTACTGGCAGACTTTCCTAGATTGGTAAACCTTACTGGGTACAATACTGTTCAGGATTGGATGGAGGCAAACAAAAATAATCCAGACGCGCCGAACATTATCAAACGTTTTATGGGGCGCAAAGGGACGGGCTGGAAAGATACATCAAGCGTAGATTCTCTTTACGGCGAACTGGTCAAAGGAAAAGACTTTAAAGCAATTTCTAACGTTCAGGAAGTTTTAACTGTTGATGATTTTCTTGCACGGTCGGACGAAGTTCATTACACGATAAATGGATTGTTCTCTGAGTCTATTGATTTGGAGAATCCGGCAAGCATTGCAAACATCATGGAGATTTGTAGCGGTCTTGCCAGCTTTAGTAAAACTCCTGAGAAAACTTTCTGGACGGTGCTGGGTCAATGTGAAAACAAAGAATCCCTTAAATTCCAAAAAGAAGATCCAATTGAAATGGAATATCAATTCAAACAGTATTTGCGTTTGAAGGATATGTCCTCGCAGTATATGAATCTTGAAGCGTTGGAGAAAGCGAAGAATTTCTTAACCAAACCTTTCTACACCATGTGGCATCTTATTTTATCCGGCAAGCTCAAGTCTTGGGTTGAGATCAACTATATTGAGTTAGGCTTAGAAAATCTCAGCGGTTATGACGCGTATGATGCTCTTGAAAATGTAGGCTGGGCTATTTCGAAAATGAAAACAAAGCCTATATGGGTTATAGGCGATGTTAGAAATATGGACATGCGCACAACTCTTTTCCTTTTGTTTGGTAAAGAAGTTGTGAAAACTCAAGTGATCAAATCACTGCGTGACGAGTTAGGTTTAGACAGCACTCCGCAAGTAACATTGCGTGGCGATGCAGAAGTAAATGAAGTCTCACAAGATTTGCAGATGGATACCGGAACAGTTGAAGATAAAACTGATGTTCGCTTCCGTGACTTCCGCAAAGATTCGTGGCTTCTTTCCGAAATCGCTTCTGACTATGATGTGCGGTATAAAATTGTGGCAATCGATCCTGTTTCCAATATTCCTACCGTTCGTCTGATGGGCGACGAAGAGGATATGGAAATGTTTATGGACGCGTACAAAGATATGATGCGAATCCCTAGAGATTAATTTTCCAAATCTGTAAATGGTAAGTGCTTATTAAAGAGGATTCACATTATGATTCTCGGTGTCACAGGGCACAGACCAAACAGACTCGGAGGGTTTTCTCCATGCGCTAAGAAAACGTTGTATCGTTTCGCACATAGAGTTTTGCTGAAACTTGATAGCGATGTGGTAGTCGTGCAAGGATGCGCACTAGGGTTTGATCAGGCAATGGCGGTTGCTGCGATTGAACAAGGACACAAGGTGATCAGCTTGATTCCTCACTTGGGTTTTAATTCAAGGTGGCCTGTTGAGAGTGTCTTAGAACTGGATACTATTTTGAATCGCAGTAGTGAAGTTCGTGTGTGCATCGACAAAGAAATTTACGAGACAATAAACAATCCTGCTTTCTCACTGAATTTTCGAAACGAGAAAATAGTTGATGAGTGTGATACTTTGTTTGCCCTTGCCTGCGGTGCGCCGTCTGGAACACAGAACTGCGTGGACTATGCTTTAAAGCAAAACAAACGAGTGTTGTACTTGTGGCGGGATTGGCTCTCGTTCAAAGAAACCGGAAGATTTGCGAGGAAACGTGATGCGCAATAAAACTGATTATGCTGAAATCTTTCGCCTGCTGGGTGAAATGGAAAAGTGTGTTGAGCGTGTTCGTGACCTGCGTAGAGGTTTCGAGGCGCGTTTAAATTCGCTGTAAAATAAACGGGTGGCCTTTGTGCTGCCCGTTTTCATTTCTGTAAAGAGTAAGCATAAGAAACTATTTGGAACGCGCATGAAAAAGAAAGTGTTGAGCGCTGCTGTTGCAGACGCTATGGACAATCCGGAACTGTCCGATAAAGATATGCTGGAAGCAGTCGTATGTTCTGATTGGCATTTAGAAGGATTGGCAAAACACTTTCCTACAGATCACATTCAGCGCCAGTTAGAAACCATTGATCGCATTTACCAATATGCGATTGAAAACGGTATCAGTATCGTAATCATTCCCGGCGACATTACAGATAAGTATCGCATGAGTGACGATACAAAATATCTGCTGCTTAAACTGTTCATGAAGTATGACGGAATTATCTGGACGTACTACAGCGGCGGCAACCATGATTGGGGCGACAAAACTCAAACCAGTATGGATCTGATTCAGAGTTTCTGTGAGTGGAGTTTCTTAAAGACACTCAAGATTATGCTGCGTCCGGAACAGCTCAAACTCGACGGCATCATGGTAAACTTTTTACCGCATCCGGCAGAAGAAAGTATCAAGCACAAGAAACCTTGTTTGAACTTCTGTCACGTTGAAGCTGTTGGCGCACTAGGTGACAATGGTCGTCCTCTTAAAACTAAAAAAGATATTCGCGTTGATCCTCGCGACTATACAATCAGTGGGCACATTCACCTTTATCAAGATTTAGTTAAGAAGCGTTTCCTTTACTGCGGCGCTCCTTATCAAAAAACTTTTGGCGAGGGATTACCGAAAGGCTTTGTGCATATCAAAGCGAAGTATGTCGGAAAGAAACTTGTTGTTAAACACAAGTTCGTTGATAGCAAGCCGGGCTTCCGTTTGCAGACAGTGTTGATTAAAGATCAAAAAGATTGGTCAACACTTGAAACCAATCCAGCAATTCGCTATCGCGTTGTTGTAGCCGATGGTGTGCAAACTCCGTCCGACATTCGTGTTCGTGTACCGAATATTTCTATGCTAATCTCTGCAAATAAAAACGCCGATCTCAATAATATAATGGAAGTAGATATTTCGGAAAAAGTTCTTTCCGACATTCATCCTAAAGATGGTTTGAGAGAATTTCTCAAAGCGTCCGGGATAAAAAAATCTCTGCGCATCGAAGCGGTAAACGAAATTGATGCGATACTGTCGGAGATCGGATACACTGCTTGAAGAAATATTTTTCTTCGGAAAATTCTTAAATGGAATACTAATTTTATTGTATGAAATTTAATTTCACTTTCCGTTCTGAAATAATAATTTCTACTAGCATAGAGAAAATGTTTTTATTTAAAACGAGGATAGTAACATGGCCGTAAATCGCAAACTGACTTCTCCGGAAGATCCGAAAAAAGGTGGCTCTAAAGCTAAGAAAGGCGCTGCTGCAAAACCTAAAGCTGCTAAAGCGTCTAAGCCAAAAGCTGCTGCTGCAAAACCAAAAGCCGCCAAAGCTGCTAAGCCGAAAGCCGCTGCTGCAAAACCAAAAGCTGCCAAAGGTTCTAAGTCAAAAGCTGACAAAGACTTTGACAACAAACGTGCTGCTCACCTGCGCAAGCAGGGTAAAAAAGACAAAGGCGCTTCTCTGGAAGCAAGCCTGAAAAAGCGTCTGGCTGTTTACAGCGCTGGTCTGAAAAAAGCGAAAAAATCTCAGGCACTGGTTCGTAAACTGATGGGCGCTCGTCAGAAAGTTGCTCGTACCAACCTGTCTGCGAAACAGTCTGCTGCGAAAACCAACCTGCTGGCTCGTCAGAAAGCTCGCATGGCTCAGCGTCTGGCACGTAAGCCGGTAATCCTGAAAGGCAAAATCACCACGCCTAAAGCGAAGCCGACCAAAGTGAAGATCGTCAAGCCGACCATCAAGCCAATGCCGCATCTGAAAGATGGCGCGATTGTGACTACCAAGCACAAAGCGAAGAAAGGCACTTCCGCTCAGAAAGCTGGCGCGAAGAAAGCAGCGAAAACCAAGAAAAAAGGCACCGTAGAAGTTTAATCCTACGCGCTGATTTCAAACTCAAAAGGAGGGCTTCGGCCTTCCTTTTTTCGTTTCTACTGCGGATTTTTATTTACTGTAAAGTCAATTTGCACAGTAATTTGATTGAGTACATTCCGTAATACATTCGTAGAGGAAAACTATGAAAACTTCTACCAATGAGGCGCAACACAGTGCTTCTGTAGATTATAACTCCAAGAATATGAATGCACTTCGTGGCGCACGTACCGCTACGGAGTTTAAAAAGATTCTAGGTGATGTTGTTGAATCAGTTTCAAGCGTGAAAGTTCCTCGCAATCTTATGTCTCTTTCGGCAAAGGCGATTGAACTGTCAGACATTAAACAAACTGGCGTTAAGAAAGCTCAGACTAAAACTTTAGATCTGAACAGCATTATCGACATTTCAAAAATCGATCTGAACAACGTTCGCGAAAAAGCGAAATACAATCGTCAGGTGAATCAGCTTTCGCAAGCAATTGCAGAACTGAATACCGCATACACGATCATGAACAGTAAAATGTTCAGCGCGTTCAAAGATCAAAGCAAAGCTGCACAGTCTATGCTGGGCGTCATCAAAGAAGCTACTGATACTCGTACCAATCTGGTTCGTGTGATGAGCATTGACGTTAAGAAAGACGCGCCGCCAGAACACACTAAACTTGCAGGCTCGATTGCAAACTACTTGAAGTCGATTCTTCCAAGCGAGCAATACAGCAATATCCGTATTCGTACGTTTATCGCAAGCGCAGTTGATCCGATCATCTTCCAGACTTTCGTTTTTGTTGACAACTTTGTTAACAGCGACGGCGTTCATTATCAAAACTACGCAGTTGTTCTGAGTACCAGCGTTGCGGTTGCAAGTGGTATCAGCGCAAACTACGTGACAACTTTGTTTGATGAAAAAGTTCCGGGAAGTTTCCCGCTGGGCCGTAGTGTTGACACTGCTGCACAGATGAAAAAAGCAATCAACAGCCTTATGGCAATTGACGGCTTCCTGAACTTTGCAGAACGTAAGCCAATCGCGAAAGGCACAAGCACACTGCGTAATTCAACAATGTTGGGTGGCGGCACCGTAATGGTGAAAGGTAAGCCTGTCGAAATCTTCGATAGCATTCGTGTGCAGAACGACAAACTTTATGTTCGTCTGGTGCAGGGTCTTACTAAAACTGAACGTCAGATTGCAACGGAAGAAATTCTTGCTCAAGCAAGTACCGCACTGCGCTCTGGCATGTCCAGCAAAAACAGTATGATCCATCGCTTTGTGAAAGGTCGCGGCGGTCGTGAGTTTATCGAAATCGCACTGACCACAAGTGGCGGCGCGGCGAAAGGCGCACTAACTCTGGCGAAGATTGATCAGTTGGCAGAATCTTTAGGTCTGACTAACGATCAGAAACGTCTGCTGAAACAATCAGTGAAGTAATGGCGCATTTCAAAGTTGATCGGACGTTCAAAGAAGGTGCTTACATCGGGCAGTATCGCCCGAATCAAATGCGAAGCGCTTCTCCTTATATTGTTGCTCCAATTCTCAAACGAGTAATTGAAGAAATGATCGAAGCGAAGAAGCCTTTTAGTTTGCAACAAAACTTCTGCTTAGTGAACGTCTATTCACCAGACAGTGATATGTCAATGGGATATTCAGGCATTCCAGATCCTTCGCTCATCATGGTCGATAGTGGTTTGGTGTTTACGTTTTGTTTGAAAGCACGGCAAAACAGAAAGCTGCCTGCTCCAACTCAGTCAATTGGAATGGCTCGGTACTGGAGATTGTGGGGAGAGAAAAACGCGAATGAGTATCTTACTATTTGCGTTCCTCGTTCCTACGTGTTCGCGTTGAATGGAAACGGAATTGAATTCCTGAATGTGTTGTATAACACAATCGGTATGGTGACTCGCAACTATGTTTTAAACGTTACTTCACCTTCTTTCACTCCGGCCTATCAACCGCACGACATTAGCTCTTTGGCTGACATAAACTTAGAGCAAAGCATTCAGCATGTAGTGAGAAACGTTCCTTACAACGAGTGGCAATACTGCTCCGCGATTTGGAAAACTTATTCTGTTTCGCTTTCTCCTGAACTGCTGGATAAAAATTTCCCGCTTTACTTTATCATGTATCTCAGCAAAAGTTTGTACTTGCCTGATTTGGGTAAGACTGCTGTTGAGTATGTGGAAACAAAAGTCGTTGAGTTTCTGGCGCGTGGCTTTATGAAAATGAGTGCTACCGTCGCATCCGGTTATCCGGAAGATAGCCCTGAACTTTACGCCGCTCTTTATGCTCTTGTTGGTGAAGCGCAAGATGCTTCTGAAATGGAAGCCAATCAGGTTGGACGTGTGAACTTTACGCGTGGTTATTTTTACAAGCTGATGGAAAACTTCAAAAACATTCCAGAATATCAATCGCGCATCGTGCAGTATCTTGCATCGAATCATACCGCAATGGCGAAGGCGTTTATTTCTGGTTCGTATAACGAGCAATTAAAAAATCTCGTTGCGTACATCAATCTCACTGAGGCGTAATTAAAATGCGTGTGACAGAAGGCAATGTGATTTCTGTCGATGAGGTTTTTCTTGATGATTACAACGAACCGATATTTCCAAAGTCCGACAGCATGGGGCCAATCGTAACGCTTGTTGATCCGGAAGACAATTATGTGCTTGCGGAAGTTGTTGCTACAACAAGTGAAACGCCCGGCGGTTGGACAGCGGATCTGGCTGTTCCGGATCTCGGATTAACCGACGACAAAAAGTTTTTGATCCAATGGCGCTACGATTCTGAGGAAGGTTTGGTTCGAGCCAAAACAGAATTGTTCGTAGAGCCAGCAATGGAAAACCGTGTAACGGATATTATCTGTTTGCAGGGTGAAGACACAACATTTGATGTGACTCTTCCTTTCCGTTTAAATGTTCGCGGAGGTGATAGCCTGAAATTCCAGTTGAGTTTAAACAACGAAGTCATTGTTGATAACGTTGATCAAAAAACTTCTGGAATTAACATGGTTGCTAACCGTGCAAAGACGTGTGCTTTTCGCATTCCGTTGTTTGCTGCGAGTTACCGACTTGAACCCATGTCGTTTATTGCGAAACATCGCCGCGCTGATCGCAGTGCTGAAAGAATGTATCTCTATAAACTTTGGGCTGTCACGCCTCAGATTCTTATCGCTGCAAGTTTGGTTGAAGATCATATTGATAAAGCGAGAGCGCACAACGTGATTCCTGAATTGGAATATACGCAGGCCGACATTCTCACTTATCTTTATCGCGGTCTTGCGCTGTTCAATCAGATTGGCCCACGCGTTACAGGATTTTGGGGAACAAACATGCAAGGCACAATCATGGATGGTTGGGTAACTTGCGCTTGTTACTATGCACTTGCTGCACAGTTGCAGGCAGAAGGACAACTCGCTTTTGACTTCACAGGTCAGGTTGTTAACTTGAATATGGATCGAACTCCAAGCATTGAAGCAGCGCTCGGAAGAATCGAAACTCAGATTCAAGGGCCGATAACGAATTTAAAACGTTTGTTGTCAAAAGCAGGAATCAACGACGGCGACGGATCGCAAGGAAGCAAACCTATCGACGGCGCACGAAGCCTCGGCAAACTCGGTGTCATCAACAGTCCAACAACAAAATATGCGACTGTCGGAAACCGTAGTATTTGGGTTAACAGTCGCTATCGGTCAAACTAAGCGAACGCAAATACTAATTTTTGAATACGAATCCAATTGGAGAGTTTTAAAGATGCAAACTTCTATTAAGCAGATTGATTCGATCAATCAGAATCAGTGTGTTGTTCTCGCTCAGGTGACTCACGCTGTTAACGAAAACATCGCAGATAACTTTGGCGCAGTTGTTTCGGCCTCTGCCAATCGCGAATTTATTCCGGTTGCAGGTTCCTCAACTGTGATCGAAGCAGGACGCACACAAAGTTTCGTGCGTACTATCATGCAACGCGCAACTGATATTCTTCCGATGGAAGAGTGCCGTGAAATGCAGGCGCTGTCTGCAAATATGTACATGGATAAAAGCCGTGGCATGTGGGCGGTTCGTCGCAGCGAAAGCGGTCAGGATGTTCTGGTTCGCACCAGTGACAGCGACGACACAACCGAACTTCTGAATCTTATCCGTTCATGCTCAAACGTGAACCCGGCTGGAATCGGCGGTACGCATCCTTCTGTTTCCCGTGCGCTGAATAAATTCGAACTGGATTTAGCGGCTGCTCAGGGCGGCGACGTTGTTAGCTATGTTTCTGAGAGTGGTGATCTGCGCGTCGGTTTTGTTGTTGCTCAGATTCAGGACAACGAAAAAGTCGGCTTCCAAGTTGTAGACAAAGAAGGTAACGAAGAAGTTATTTCTTCAATGTCTATGGTTGCTCTGGTTAATGGCGACGACATTAGCGATAGCGTTTTCCCGCAGATGGATTCCGTTTCTGCTGCTGGCAGTGCTACCGTTGAAAAACTGGTAAGCTACTACCGTCAGGTGTTCAGCTATTCTCCTGAATACATGAACAAGCTGGAATCGATCATTCGTAATCACGGCTTCTAAGCCTTTGTACACAGGGGAGCCATTCGGTTCCCCTTTTGCGTTTTGGGGTAAAATTTATGCCAGCTATTTCTCTGGACGATTACGGATCTGATGCTGCCGAAAGAAAGAAACCAGCAAAGAAAAAATCCGGCGCAAAGATTAAAGTAAAAAGCACTGCAAAGAAAGCAAAAACTGTATCATCTGTAAAGATTAAGAAGGGCAAGAAAAAGCGCGAGAAAGAAGATCTCAATGTTGCTCTTGATCCTGATACGCTTTATGCAGAAGCCGCGAAAGCCGGTAAAAAGGCAAAGAAAGAGAAATCTGATAAGCCTAAAAAGAAAAGTGTTCCGGCGCTTTTGAGTACAGAAGCGATGGAAATCGAAGCGCAAGGATTTATTGAAGCTATTCCTGATATTGTGCGTCAGGAAAACGAACAGATCGACGAATACATTCGCATGTTCGAACAGCTTAAAAAGATTGTGCGCAAAGCAGAAAATCAGTATCTGCAAAGTGGGCAAGGCCGTGACCTTTATCCGCTGATGCAGGTATACAACCAAATGCGCGAACTGATCGCAGACTTACGCGCATTGCGTGACGTTGGTCAGTTAGGCGAAGTAATCAGTAGCGAAGTTGTTTCGCCATTCGCACAGATGGGCGGCAACATCCTGATTAAAATGCAGCAAGAAATTGATGCGTGGATAAAATCGAATAGTGATGACACTGATTTTATCGCTAACAGTAAAGCTGCTACTGATGGAATTTTACGTCGCAGTGCGAAAGAGTTTCAAATTTCGTACGAAGCGGCATTGAATAAAACAATCGAAGTGTTTGGATAATCATCATGACATACAGACCTCGCGGTGGAATTGCTGCACGTCAAAATGGTGGCTTTGGAAAACGATCAACCGCTCAACGTATCGCAGGCGTTTCAAATATGGATCGCTTACGTGCTGGCACCAACGCACGAATGGGGCGCGGCGACTGGTCTTCACTCAAATCTGAAATCATTTCCGAACGCGGTGCTTGTTGTGAAAAATGCGGGAGACAAACTTCCCAGCTTATTCTTGATCACATCGTCACTCACGCGCAAGGTGGAAGCAACAGCAAGCGAAACTTAATGCTGTTGTGTCATACGTGTGACTCTAAGAAACTCGGCAGCGCAAACAAACGCGGCTCGAAACTTCTTCACGGAGGCCGCTAATGATCTCAGCCAGTAGTTACGGCGCAGGAACAACGCTAAAGGTTGATAGTTTTCCTGATGCAATCGCGCCTGAATATTTCGAAGCGTGGTCGGCATACATCGACACACAGACAGCGCAAGATCTTTTCAACCGGGGGAAGGATGGAATGCTGCTGGCTGTTCAGGGATTTGTTAGCAGTCTGAACAAAACTGTTTCGAAGCCTCAGATTAAAACTATTCCCGGCGTTGCTAACACTTCAAAAGATCGCTATCAAAAGTTTCTGCGCATTCGATATAAGGAAGTGAATGATTTCTTTGCGCGTATGCTTTTGAAAAAGTACATGCGTGTTGCAGAAGTCAAAACCAGAATCAACGGCACATATAACCCGGTGGCAAACTGTTTGGTTTTCAGTGGCGAAGTTTATATGACTTTCATCCCTAACGATGTTCGTCAGAAAGTTGGAGAGATTCTTCACTCAAATAAACAATTGTGGTTTTCTGGAAAAACTCATCCATCTGTATTCAAAACTGATAATTTGACAAAGTTACTGGATAAGTCGGCTCTGCGAAATGTTCCGGATACTTACCCAAGTTTGGTGACGGTTATCGGTAAACGAAAGTATATGGCAGAATGGAATCCGTCACTCGGTCTTGACTGCTGTCGCACCAAAGGAAATTCTTTTACCGTGCGAATCCGTTTAGAGTCTCAAGTTTTCTTTTTAGGCAAACACAAAAAGTCTGAAATCGAACGCTTGATTAATCGGAGCATTAAGCAAGTCTTCATTTAGGAGAATCAACGTGTCTCAACAAGACTTCCAATCGAAGTTGCGCGAACTGTTAGGAGAACTTTCAAGTTCGCACAAAAGTTATAGCGGCATTGCCGAAAGTTTGCAGCAATCTATTTCTGCTGACATTCCTGCAATCCAACTTCCGGATGCTGTTCTTCGCTTAATGGGCGATGGCATTATTCCAAACAAAGTTGCTTATACTCAGGAAGATTTACTCGCGATTACCGCCAGCATTGCAGGCATTCTCGTTGCTGTTAAATCTGCTTCCGAAGTTGAAGGCGATTATGAACTTTCACTGCCGGAGCATATCGCTCACTATCAACAAGAACTGAGTCTGAAAACGAACGAAGATTTACGCTCGTACGATTTGAAAGATCCGTTTGTTGCGCTGGACACTGACGCAGAACGTTATGCGTTAGCAATGGTGCTGGATGATATGGCTACTGATCGTAAAATTGTAAACAAGCCTTATCTGTGGCGTACCATTCTCGACAATCGCGGTAAACTGTAGGGAACAAATAATGCGAATTTTAAGCACGTCTGCACCTAATCAGTCTAGCGGTGCTCAGATGACGGATGCTGTAAACAAAGTTTTAAGCATTCACAATCTGTCTCCAGAAGACGAAGAAAAATATAAAGAGCTTTATGTTCCTGCTGCGAACAAAAAACTTTTTGCACAACTCGGTTTGTTTGCTGCCGAAGCAACTTCGCGAGTTCAGTTGGCGTTTAACCTGCTGCAAGTTATTGTTGCTAACGCTGCTGATTTTGAAGATCTGCTGGATACCGATCCGGATCAATTCACTCAAGGCATTCATAATTATTTGAAGCCAACTCTTGATCGCATCAATGGTATGGTTGCAAATCCTTCGAGCGATTTCTTAGCGTCACTGGCGCAGAACTTACAGTATCCTGCGGGTCTGGTTATTCGCGATTCTGTTCGTTATCCCGGCGGTAGTGATGTTGTGTGTTCCGGTATTCCCGGCGGTCAAAGTGATCTGGCAACTTCCGGTAACTTTAACGTTCTGCGAGTTCTGCCGACTTCTCTGGTTGATACCAAACACGATGAAGCATTTGAGCGCAACAACACGCGCACTTATTCTGCTGAGATTGCGCAGAACGCGATTCGTGCAGGCCAGCAACTTTATCAAGCGATCTTTGGAACTTCCCGTCCTACGGGCCGTGCAATGTTTTCCACTGACACGCATTTCATCCCACTTAATTTTAAGTGGTCGCGACTGAACGCAATCATTGATGCAATCCATCCGGCACTTGCCGCTGTTGGTGCAGAGATTTTCCGCGATGCAGATCCGAAGATGGTAAAAGTGATTGGCGATTTCATGGGCCTCGGTCTTCGCGCCATGCCTGCGAAACAAATCGTTCATCGTCAGTTGCAGAACATGAGAGCGGATCAGGGCGACGTTGATGTTAACCCTGTTGCTCACGCTATTGCTGTTGAAGCAGAAGGCGCTGCAATTCTTTCACTGCGCAAAGAATTTGTTGAGTACATTTCGCAAGGTGATAGCGCACTGAAAACTCTGTGCCTGTATCGCTGGTATTCTGGTTGGGCAAGTTATTACATGACTGCCGGACGTGCGAAAAAGAAAAAAGGTGTGACAGGTGCTATTCGTCTGTACACGCGTATTTCTCAGATTCCTCGCTACGTTACTTCTGCGACTTCGATTCCTCGCCTGCAAGATGTTCGTAAACAGTTTAACTATGCTGTGACGGATACGCAGTCGGACGAAAACGGTTTAACCATGATGCCAAATGGTATGCCTGCCGTTCTGCCGAAGCGCGAAGACATTGATATGGATACCGTTGCGAAATTCGAAAGTGAATTTAACGGCGTACTGGAAGAACTTTATTCCAAAGGCATTCCATTCAGTGAGTCGCACGAAACTTTACGTTCTGATATTTTCAGCGTGAAAGAAAACGATCTCAGCATTGACCGCAACATGCAGGAACGCGCTCGTTCACTTACGAAATATCGCGGCATTTGTTTAGGCGTGGAGCCAGACTTCTCAACTATCGTTCGCTCTGCGAGTCAGAGTATCGGTATTGCAAGTTCTCGTACCATTGGCGCGAAGGCACCAAACGCACTGGACACTGCTGATATTCTCGGCTTTGATTTTGCGGAACCGGGCGAATCGCCAAACTTCCGTAGCTCTGCTGAGATCATGAAAGAGCTTTTCCACTCTGCAAGTGAAGCGCACCAAAACGCGAACATTCTGTTTATGGATGTAAGCGGCGCAGAAGCAGGCGGCGGTAAAATCGTTGCAGGTAGCAGCACAAAAACAATGACGCTTGCGGGAAGCCCGAAAGACGGCGTTGAAGAAATGCTGAAAATGTTTGCTGACATTGCCGCAACGTATGGCTATCTTTCTATTCATGCGAAACTTCCAAAACTTAGCGCACTGGTAAAAACTGCGGCTGCAACTTTGGGCTACGGCGATGATGCAAATCTTGCTGACTCAAACTATGATCGCGGAATGCTGGTGGGCGTTGTTGAAAACGATCTGACTGCTAACGATTCAATGCCGATTGACCGCGCACTGTATCGCATTATTCTGCGTACGCTGAACGATGCTGGTGGCTATCGTGGAAGTAACCTGCTTTCAACTCTGATTTCTGAAACCGGATCTATTGGTGCTGCAACAGAAGCGCTGACAGATGATCCGCATTATTTCAAAATCGGAACCGACTCACAGCTTGCTGATATGGGTCGTCTGGTCAACTATTTGGGCGGTGCAATTTTCCGTGAAGCGTGTGAACAAATTCTGAATCTGAATCGCAAGAAACTTTATGCGACTCTGGCAGAATCTGAACATGCACCAAACAGTAACCGTCTGCAACACGTAACGCTTCCTTTCATGACGCTGTTCGCACGTTGCGCACCAAACGCAATGGAAATTTTCAGCGCTGCGGAAGAAGAAGTTGAACGTCTGAAACCAGACACTTCGATCACTGCGGAAGATATTCAATTCCCCGGTTTGAAATCTGGCACCGCGTTAATGCCTCACCAGTTAGGTGCGCACCAAACGCTGCGTCGTCGTCCTCGTTATGCAACGATCTTTATTGCACCGGGCGGCGGTAAAACAATTATCGGTCTGACTGATATTGGCTGCTTGATGAAAGAGCTTGAGGATCTTGGATCGGAACAAATCCGTCCTCTGATTCTTTGCCCTTCAAACCTCGTCGCAAACTGGTGTGGTGATTTGCATAAAATCGCTGACGGCTGGAACGCAGTACCGATCACAAGTGACACGGTAAAAACTTGGGGCGAAGAACGTCTTTATGACGTAATCACTCAGGCACCACGCAACACAATTTTCGTCGCTGGTTTGAGTTTCCTCAGTACCGGTATGATGGACGTTGATGTTGGCGGTGTTCGTGTTCGTATTCGTGGCGCGGTTGAATTCGTTAAGCGTTTCAATTTCAGTTACGTTCTGCTGGATGAATCGCACAAAGCGAAAAACATGGCTGGCGGTAGTGGTGTTCATCTGAATACCAAAGCTGTGTTCACTGTTCCTTCTGTTCGTTATGCACGTATCGCAACTGGTACGCTGGTAACAGACATTGTGACTGACGTTGTTGGCCAGGCAGCTTTAATGTCTCCGACAATTTTCGGTAGCAATCTGGATTCGCTGGATAAAGGCGATGGCGAACTTGCTTCTATTCGTCGTGCGCACTCTCGTCTTTCGAACCACACTGCATTCATTGCCTATAAGCGTAAGCATTGGGCGTTTATGTTGCCGTCACCAATTGATACTTTCTTCCCGGTTGATATTGATGATGACACGGTTCCGCATTCTGAACTTCACAAAGAAGTTTACGAAGCAATGTATCAGCAACTTTTCGATATGCTGGACGAAGCAGCGGCAAACGCAAAAAATAAATCTGGCTCCGATGATGACGAAGGTGATAGCGGCGATAGCGATGCAGAATCGAATCCCGACTTTGATCCGGACGACAACAACGAAGAAGAAGGCGATGTGTTAGGTTCCCTGCTGGCGAATAACGTTGAACTGAACGTTTATTTTCAGCGCATGGAAATGATGCTTACCGATCCAATGGGCGACGACATTGCTCGCGAAACTTTCGAAGCAGCGGGAGTTAAAAACTTTACCTCTGCAAAAGTTGTGACGATTATCAACCGTATTCGTCAACACTTCGAAGTTCAAAAGCAGCGTGACTCTGCGAACCGTACGCACCAGATCTTTGAATGGAAACCGGGCGTTGAACCTCGCGAACTGGACATTGCAGTTTATGACGGCAAGAAATATCTGGCGCGTAAACACAGTGACGGTTATTCGCGTGAGTATCTGCCGCCTTCAATGACGCCGCCACCTCAAGATCCAGAATACTGGAAAGAGGAAAAAGTTGGTAAGCTGATTGTGTTTACTCGTTACACACGATCTGCGAATGCGATTTACAACGCACTGCCGCCAAACTACAAAAAGATCGCTGTGCTTTATCACGGTGAAGTCGGCAAGTTAGGTCAAGACAAAGGCGCGAACCTCGACGCATTCAAAACTGACAACAACGTTCAGATTCTGATTGCGAACGAACAAGCGATCTCCGAAGGCCATAACATGCAGATGGGTAGTCGTATCATTCGTTGCGATACTCCGTGGTCGCCGGGTGTTTACGATCAGTCTACCGCTCGTATTTTCCGTCCGGATGTTAGCGCTGCTGTGCTGGACGAAAACGGCAAGCCGGGAGACATGGCGCGTGAAGTTGTATTCATCGACTGGATTATGACGAACAAAACTTTGGAAGTTGGTAAAGTTGCTCGTCTGATGTGGAAGACATTGCAGAAAACGCAATTCGATGAAAAAGGAAATGATCTGTATGCGCCTCTGGACGAATACGATCTGCAACCTATTCGCATGAACGCCGCACTGCTGATCGCCAATAACGAAATGGGCGACTTTGGTGATTACTTTGAAGCGAAGGCAAAACTGAACTCAATCGAACAGAAAGAGTTTGCGGATATGCGTAAATCAACTGTTGCTCAGATGATCCCGCTTACGCCGTCCGAACCGTTACGCGGTTTTGGTGTTATGTCTGAGTGTCCGATTGTTGCGAACCAACAGTTACCGGATCGCAATGGTTACGGCCTTATTCGTTTACGTGATTGGACGAAAGCGAATGAGTTTGTTGATGGTGAAATCCTGCGTCGTTCTCTGCACATGATGCCTGTTGTTACTGAGTTTGGTAACGGTCAGATCGTGGGTATTCAGGTTCGTAATGAACCGGGAACAACTCGACTGCGTGTTGATGATCCAATCAGTACCGTGAAAGTTCGTATTCACGGATCGGATGAACTGATTCCGATTCCTGCAACGAAGATTCACCTTGCGACAAACGTTACTCCAAAACAGTTGGCTGATTTCTTCAAAACCAACAAACCGTGGGCTAACGAAACTGAACGCAAACGTGCTGTGCGTGATGCTAACAACAAACGCGCTAACGATCAGATTCAGGATGAGAAAGAAGCGCAAAATAAAGAAGCAACGCGTGAGCGTCTGCCGAAGATTGAACGCGAAACTGCTCGTCAGAAAAAGCGTGAAGAAAACAAACGCGAAGGCAAACCAATCAACGAGGGTGTGAAAGAAGCAGCGAAGAAAGTTCGCGCAGCAACCAAACCTCTCAAGCCGCTGGACAACAAAGTTACTCCGATGGCGAAAGCTGTCAAAGAAGCCGCGAAGGACAGCAAAGCAGATATGGCATTTACTTTAACGCCTACTGTTTATAACGGATTCATTGCACTGTATGCTGACGTAACCGATCCGGATACGAAGATGCTGAAAGAGCAAGAGTTTGTTGAGTTTGGCGCGTATGCGTATGTCGATTTTTATTACTACTCCGATTTCGAAGCCTTCTTAGATTACATCGAGAAGAAAATGAAACTGGACTTCGACAGGCCAAGTGAAAAACGTCTGGAACATGTTCTGGATGTATTCTCTGACACCGGACGCATGAGCTTTAATCAGAAACAGGCTGTGAAGTTGCAAAGTGAATTGAAACAATTCTTCCTTGTACGTCACCGCACTGGCAACGATAAAAAGCACGTCAAAGTTTATCCGATGGTGATGGAAGATCGTCTGCGTATTATGATCGACATTACTACCAACCCTGTTGCAACGAAACTGATTGGCAAGAAAATTCCAAACACTCGTAAGTTTGGTACTTTCGAAAAATCTGATGGTATGTGGATCGGATTCCTGCCTTCTGTTGCGAAAGCAAAAGCACGTATCAACAAGATTAAGAAAGCGGGTTACACCGTGACTAACTTGAACAAATGTGTGCAGGCGTTGGATAAGATCAAAGCGACTCGCGATAAATCCAAAGCGGTATAAAACTGAAAGGGGGCTTCGGCCTCCTTTTTATTCTGGAGAAAAAGATGCTCAATCAATTCTATCAGCAAATCCAAGTTATCATGACGTTCCTCGGTTATTACGATGGCGTGTGTGATGGCGTGTGGGGGCCAAAGTGCATCGCGGCTAAACGTCAGTGGGAATATGATGACAGCTTTGAACCTGCTGTTCCATCAAACGGCGACCCTTTTACTGGTCGTGATCGTCTGCCTAAAGGTTTGATGTACGCGCGTGGAAACGGTTTGAAGATCGTTTGTCTGCGTATGTCAAAAGAAGAGGCTGAGAAAATCCTGAAAGAGAAAGGCGAACTGGTCACAACCGATCATATCGAAAAACATTTCTCTGATCCGGAAGCAGAAATTCAATCAGCTAAACCTGTTGCTGCTGTTGCTGTTCAGCCTGCGCCTATGGTTAGCTCTCACGTTGAACCTGCAATCGATCTTCCTGTTCCGGAACCTGAACCCGCGCCTAAACCTGCGGAAGAAGACGAAGAGGAATTAATCGACGAACCGCGTGTTGAGAAGCAGTCACAGCCTCAACAGAAAAATAACTGGACGCAGAACAGGAAGAAATAATGTCAACTATTACGCTTTCGACTTCTGCAACAAAAAAGCAAACCAGCAACGCAAGCATTTTGTTTGGCAAGACGCCTGCGAAAACTCTGGCTGCTATTGAAACTCTGGTCAAAACAAAGGAACTGGACACAAGCCGTCTGTCGCATGTTCTGGAAGTTTTGAAAGATGAAACGCGCAGCACTAAATATGCCGCAAGCAAAATCGGCGCTGCAAATATCGCTCAAATCAAAAAGCTGGCAACGCAGAAATCCGTTATGGATGTTCTGAAAGTTCTGTCTGCAATTAAAGTTCCAAAGGCGTTTGCCTGACCAAATTGGGGTGCATTTTTGCGCCCCTTTTTCATTTGTTCTGCACACAAATCTGTAAATAGACAGTGTGATTGTCTATTGAACTTATTGGGCGATATGAAAACAAACCATGTAACTCTCGACTACGAAGATCTGCCAAAGGAATTTGACGATCAACAAACGTACGATTATGTGCGTATCCTAAAAGGCGTAGCGGATAAAAAGACGACGCGCAAAGCGTTATTGGTCATTGACCACATGCCCTCAGAGGATTTGGAATCCGGAAAGATTTTCAGTGGCGTAACGGGTAAAACGTTCCTGAACCAACTTCAATATTTGGAAGACACCTTCCCGCTGAAAACGAATATTGATGATTGGAACTTTCTTGTAATCAGTTTCAACATGTTCAAGACTTACGACAAGTCGGAACAGTTTAAGTCAGAAGCAGAAGAAGCATTTGGAAAGCGTATGCGTTCCATTATCGCGGAGTACAAACCAGAAATCGTTTTGACTTTTGGTAGTGCTCCGTTTGCTGCTTTAAACCGGGAAAAAATTCAGAAAGCGGTAGATGCAAAAGGCGACGTTAGTAACTGGTATGGCGTAACGATTCCATCAAGAATTAAAGTTGACGGCAAGACGCACAAGTTTATTCACTTGCCGAACGTCAGTTACAATAACGTGTTGCATCCTCGCAGTATTGTCGGCACCAGTTATACGTTGGGTTACATGGCGCGATGGATGTTGCCGTGGTTCAACAACTGCGAAATGCCGTACAAGATTCCAAAGACAACGAGCGGAAAAGATCGTAACTGGAAATTGGTGTACCTTACGAAATACAGTAAGGTTGAGAAAATGTTTAAGCGACTCAAAGAAGCCGAAAAGGTCGCAGTCGATAGCGAAACAGAAAACCTTAATCGCATCGTAAACAAAGTTCTGACACTCCAGTTTAGTGACGATGGAAACACAGCATTCGTGCTTCCTATCTATCACCGCGATAGTCCGTTTAGTCCAAAGGAACTAAAAAAGATTCGTGCGTTGATTCAGGATTATTTCGAAGACAACCAGAACAAGTATCAGATTTATGCAAACGCAAAGTTTGACTTGAACGTTATTCGAAGCAATTTTGGTGTGCGACGATTCAAGGCCGATGTATGGGATGTGCAGGCGGGTGAATTTGCGAACGATGAAAACGCGAAGTCATTACAGCTTGTGACCGGTAAGGGTTATTACAACCTTGCAAACCTCACGATGCAATACGGCTGTCAGTTGTATCTTGATCTTGCGTTTGGTAAGGCGCAGCGTAATACGATTGCTGATGTTGATCTGGATGAAGGCGTTCAGGAATACGCAGGCGCTGACGTTATCATCCCATTCCGTATTCACATTCAGCAATTGAAACGTGCGAAAGATATTGGCTACGATAAATATGAGTCGATGGTCGCGCAACAAATCAGTGATCAGATTCATGCGTTTAGTATTCTGGAAAGTACAGGCGCAGGCGCTGACATTGATTACCTGTTTAAGCTGAATCTGCCTAACAGTCCAATCAACGAAGAAATCAAAAACGTTGAGCGTGAGTTCTTGAACAGTCCGGAAGTTGCACGGGCAAACAAAATCATATTGAAAGATGCTAACATTCCGAAGTTTGGATTGATGGGCGCTGTTGATGTGATGAAGTTCGAACTGAGTTCACAGGAACACAAACAAATTCTTTTCTTTGACGTGATGAAACTCAAGCCGTTGAAGGAAAGTGATAAGATGCGTCCGAACGGAAAACCGTTTGGTAAACTGGATAAGGATTTTCAGGCAGCTTATAAAGATAACCCGATGGTTTCGCTTTATTCGAAACTTAACAAAGCATACAAACTGCGAAACGCTTACGTTAACAGTCTGTTGAAACTTTGGGGCGAAAGCGATGACTTTAAACACGACAAGTCAATTCGTCCTCAGTATGGTTATCTCGGAGTTGTAACAGGCCGTACAAGTGCGCGTGACCCCAACTTGCAACAGGTTCCTTCGCGATCTGAAATGGGTAAACTGATTAAGCGTATTTTGATTGCGCGTAAAAATCGTATGCTCATCAAGGTGGACTACTCCGCACACGAAGTTCGCGGTTGGTCTATTATCAGTGGCGATCAGGGCGTTGCGGATGTATTCGAACAGGGCGCAATCTTGCGTCGTCGTTATCGTACTGTTCCGGATAAGTGGATCGCGCACAGAGTTGAAGTTGAAGGTGACGTTCACAAAATTAACGCCGCGTTCTTCTTTGGCATCGACATTATGGAAGTTACGAAGTCAATTCGTAACGCGGTTAAGACAGTAATCTTTGGATTGATTTATCAGCAAGGTGATAAAGGTCTGGCGAAAAGTACCGGGCGCGAAGTTGAAGAGATTGTGGAAATCAAAGGCAAGTTCCTTAAACGTTTCCCTATCGGTCTGAAATGGTTTGATCAGATTCAGCGCTTTGCACATAAAAACTTTTTCGTTGAGTCGCCTGTTGGTCGTCGTCGTCACCTTTGGGGATTCATGCTTGATAAATCTCACATTGATGCTGACAACGTTTTCGCTGCTTGTAACAGACGTGCGGTAAACTCACCAGTACAGGGTTTTGGTAGTGACCTGATGATGAGTGCGATCCGTATTCTGGACAATATGAAATACGAATATTGGCAGGCGAATGGCGAGTATCCTGATTTCGTTCTTAACGTTTCGGTGCATGACTCCTTAACCGTTGACTGTGATTACAAGTGGATTTTCCTTGCGCTCGATATGATCGAACGTGCCATGACAAGCGCAGTTGTGAAAGTGGTTCAGGAAAGGCATGAAGGTTTTGAGTTTACTTCGATTCCGGAAATCGACTTTGAAATCGGTGCAACCGAAAAAGATGTTGAGGGATGGGATTTCAGCTATGAAGCATTACGCGGCATTCTCCAGAAAGGTTTGGAAATCAAACGTGATGAGTTGGGTGAAAAGGATCTGGACGTTAAGAAAACACTGGATCAGATTATGCAGGATCAGTATCCGCTTATGTCTGTCTGGATGAAGAAACAAATTTGGGCGAACGATATTGATATTCGCTCGAAAGAGAAACGTTCACCGCTGACCAATGAAGATAAGAAAAACATTGAGCAGTGGAAAAAAGAGATTCCTGAAAACCTGCGCAAGCTGGAAGAGTGGAAGAAATCACAAGCCGCTGCTGATGCGCCGAAGAAAGAGAAGATTAAAGTTAGTTCCGCTCTCTTGAAACGCGCAATGAAGAGGATCAAAAGCAAATGATTTCTGTTGAAGAAACGTGTGAGTTTTTAAACAAGCATGTTCTTGAACGTCCAGAAACATTTAACGCGGTGCTGCGAAGTTTGTGGCACCTTGCTCCTGCTGACGTGCCGGAAGATATTGAAGTTTATGCCTGTAGTTCCGGCAGTCACGTTACAGATTTGATTGGCATTTTGAATGGCCTTTTCTGTAAATGTGGAAAGAGAATCGTTTCTGTTCGAGTGAACAACCAAATTCAATTTGTGGTGGAGTCTAATGAAAAAGTGTAAGTTGCCTGATAGTGCTGCAACAGGCGTCGGATTTAAGTTTGACGCTAAAGAGCTTTCTGGAATTTTGAAAAAGGTTGATAGCGTTACTCGTTTTTCTCAAAGCAATGACAAGCTGACTCACATTCATCTGATCTGTAGTTACAAGTCAAACGTGTTTGTTATCGGCAAAACGCCGGACACGTTTGTTGCGTATCTGGTTCCAAATGCGATTGCCGATGGCGATACTGTTTTCAACATTGACCCGGTTCAGCTTGACGGCCTGATTGCAAAACGTAATCACATGGTGGCGACTTATACCGGGCGCGAAGTTGAACTGAATGAAGTGAAAGGCCGCTACTCCAGTAAATTTAAAGTGCGTCCTCTTTCGCCAGAACAAACGCCGATGGTTAACGAAGGTCTGCGTCACCATTTAACAGGCGGCAACGAAATGTCTGCGGAAGTAATCGAACGAATGGTTGAAGGCGTTCGTTTGTGTCGCATCAAAGATACGGTAACGCAAGAAAGTGTTGTGTGTCGTGTCACGGTTGACGGCAAAAACATGCAGGTATTCTCTTCTTCGAATTGGGCCAACTCTCGCTATACAACTAAACTCACTGAGAAAGAAACTCCTTTCCGTTTCTCTCTTAGCGTTGAAATGTTTGATTTGGTAATGAAGTTCTGCGGTAAAAACAAAGTGAATTTCTACGCAGACTCAAACAGCTTTGCGGCAGAAGCAGAAGATTTTGTCTTGACGCTTCCACCACAGCAAGCAACCGATCAAGATTATGCTTATGCCGATATGGTTGAAAATGCGATGGGCGCTCCGCTTGTTGCAATGACAATCACCGAAGACTTAACGGCTCCTTTCGACAATATCTTTACGCTGGTTGATGTGAAAAAGTTTACGTCGGTTAGCGTGAAAGTATCCGGCAAGGATATGGAAATCGGATTCGATAACGACAGCGGTAGCGTTCGCGATAGTTTGCGACTGACCAAATCTGTTGAGCGTCCGTTTGAAGCGCAGCTTGATATTCGTATCATGCGCGAAATGCTTCGCAATATCGGGAAAGAGAAAGAACATCGTTTTGGTTTTCATGGTTCACTGAAAAAGTTTAAAGCGATGAGTCTTTCGTACGAAATGAAAAACTGCAAGCTGGTTTATTACGGGTACATTCCAGCATGAGTTCAATCTCATATCGTAAGGGCCAGATCGTTGGCCCTATTTCCGAAGTCCCTCGCGACATTCTTTTTGAAATCGAAAGCGGTCGCGGGATTCGCAGGTTCATTATTATCACAAAGCCTGTGTATGGAACTTCAATAGATTGTGATAGTGCCGCTCCTTTGCATCATGGTAGTAATTTTAAACAGTCATATCTGCGCTTGAGCGATACGATTGTAGGATCACTTCTGGAAGTAACTTCGCGCTGGTGTAAGTTCAATCGCCTGTCCGTTGCGTACTCTCCACCTAACGAAGTGTTGCATACGTTTAACTGTCCGACTGAATCACAGTCTGGCGGTTTACTGGTATTCCACGACAACGCAGGAAGTTTTTTCGCAGTGCCTGCAAAGGTTCCGGAAAGTAGCCTGCTTGTCACGGATAAGGATTAGTATGGCAAAGAATTCGCCTGTAGATGATGTGACTCGCGTTCGCTTAAAAGTGAAAGAGGACAAACGCTACAAAAAGATTCGCAAAATGTTTAAGCACGAAGATCTTTATCAATTGCCGCTGGATGAATATTCCCGCGAAGTGGATGATCTTTTTGCAATGCGTAAGGTGCGTTCGATTTCAATCAATGCGCCAAACGCGCTGGATAAGCTGGCAGAAAGTATTGTGCAGGATCAAAGTTCTCGTTCGCGTATGACTGAGATTCTCGCGATACTGACCAGTAGCTATAAAAATCTTGATGACCTGTTAGGTCGTTTTCAGGATTATGTTGCCGTTGCTTACGCAAATGATTTAAGAGCATTGAGTACCGCCAAAGAAAGGGAAAGATGTGTAAAGGATATTATGACGGAGTATTACCGCTATTGCGATAATTTATCTACGTTGATTGGCAAGATTGATTTCTTTATTAAAGACATTGATAAGGCCGGTTACGCATTTAAATCGCTGGTGGACACACTCGGTCTTATTAACCAGCGTGAGTATGGCCTTCCGAATAGTAGGAAATAAATCGTGGCGAAGAAAAGCAAAGATGATGATCGCGTTAACGTGGTTGTCGATAGCCGCTTGCACATTCCTGTTAAAGTAGTAGACGCGCCACGGATCATTAAGAAACTTACTCGTTATCAATTCGAAGATTCGATTTGTAAGAACTGTGAATTTCGTCCTCAGCGTCCTAGTGCAGAATGCAACGTTTGTGAAACAGGCGGCTTGGTGGGTATCACGGTTCTCGGTAAACTTGATACGGTAGACGGAAAGAAAGTTGTTTCGATTCCTTATGGCGAAATGCACCGATTCCCGAAGCTGACAGGATTGCCGTTAGACCGTGTACGTTTCGTTAATAAAACTTCACGCACTCCTTATGACTACAAAGTTAAGTTCACTGGAAAGTTGCGTCCTTATCAGGAACAGCCTGTTGCTGATTTGATGGATGAATTGTGTGGCCTGTTAAAAGCGCCGCCACGTTCAGGTAAAACTGTTTGCGGAACTTATGTCGCGTGTACGCACGGATTTAAAACCGTAATCATGGCAGACCAAAAAGATTTCCTTGATGGATTTTATGAAACCATTGAGCAAATGACTAACCTTCCGGAACTGGAAGAGAAGCATGGAAAGAAACTGTTTGGTTTTCCAAAGAAACTGGAAGACTATGAAAACTTCCAGATTGTGCTTGTGACGTATCAATCTCTGTTAGAGAAAAGTGCTGTTGCAAAGAAACGTTTGAAGCTGCTTAATAAACATTTCGGCACAATCATTGTTGATGAAATTCACGCGGCAGGTGCTCCAACGTATACCAAAATTCTTGCCAGCGTGAAAATGAAATATCGTTACGGTCTGACCGCGACACCAAAGCGTAAAGACAGTTTGCATTATCGCGTTGAAAGTACGTTCGGCCCGGTTGTGGCAGAAGCGTTTGTTGATGAAATGGTTCCTAAGATCACGATTCACACAACGTCGAAGAAAGTTCACAGCAAACAAAAGTTCAACGGCAAAGCTGGCTGGGTTTACTTCAACAAGTTTCTTGCAGCACACGCTGAACGTAACGATAAAATCTTTGAGTGGATTATCAAAGATCTGGATGCAGGCCGAAGCCTTGCTATTCCAATCAACTTTACGGATCAGGCGCATAAACTGGTGCGGCGTATCAACGAACATTATTGCGAAGAAGTTGCAGCGGTGTTCTTGGGCGGTGCAAAAGAAGCGAAGCGTCGTAAGCCGATTGTTGATGCAGCGCGTGAAGGTAAAATTCGTTGTATTGTTGGTATGCGTAAGTTGATGCAGCGCGGTATCAACATTCCAAAATGGGATACGTTGTATTACATCATGCCTATGAACAACGAACCAAACTGGAAACAGGAATCGTGTCGTATTCTTACGCCGATGGAAGGAAAGAAAACTCCGGTGATTCGAATGTTCATTGATCCAAACATGGACAAGTCGATGGGGTTTGCACGTTCGGTATTAAAAATGTGTTGGAAGTTTGGCTATGAAAAAGCTAAGCGTACTCCAGCTAAACTGGAAAAGTTCTTTGGCGTTACGGATCGCAACGATGTGTTGGGTGACGGATTGCCTGATTACTTTACTCCAAACGATGAGCAATCACGAAAGAGTTTATTTGGATAAAACTTATGTACGAAATTTCTGTTGAAGATATTATTCGTGCTGGTCGTGATAACGATATGCGCATTTCCCGTGAGACTGCATCTGGTTTCATGGGAGATCGTCAAGTCACTGTGACGTATAACCAGAAGTGTGCTAAAGGTTCGATAGTAAGCGCCGTCATTGGCGCTTTGCTGGATCATGGCGACAAGGTTACGATTTTCGGTGACGTTATTACTGTTCTACAGGAAAGCGACAATCCGTTTAAAAATATAAACGTGACTGTTAACTTCCGCGTAGACCGCGACAGCATTTCAAAATCACAAAAGGAGACTTCTCTAAATGAGACAGGATCAGATTCAGTACCTGATGAGTCAACACAAGACTCCGCAACTGAATAAAGATGTTGCGCGTTTGATGGACTACAACACTTTTGATTGGATTTCAAAAGACGTTGATGCGTATTTTGCGCATGTGCCTGAACGTCATCGCTTCACCTACGAAGTTCCGGAAGCTGCATTGCAGGAAGGAATTGATGCGCAGGCAATCGCAGATCTTATTACTGCTGGCGAACCGTATTCAGTTTACAACGGTTCACTTGATGGAAACACTGGACGCATCCTGATTCACGATTATCAGATCTTCCCTAGCAAAGTTTCTGACTCTGGCTGGAAAGTGGTGTTCAGTTACTCGCTGGTTCAATTCGATACTCCTTACTGGTAATAAAATGTCGATTCCAAACACTACTAAGTTTTCATTTAATGTTTCCATTGAAAGTTCACAGCGCGTACTGAACCGAATGAAAGAGTTTTATTCGAAAAGATCGAACGAACCTTTTGTTCTGGAACTTCCGGGTGTGTTTTCCTTGCCAAACATTTTGTCCTTAGAATCTGTTCTACTGGAAATGCCTGAATTTTATTTCGCAGGATATGAAACGCAGGAAGTTGCCACGATCACTCTGACTGTGCGCCAACTTCCTGCTGTCTTTTAGGTACTTACAGCACTATTCTCAAAACTGTAAATAGTAGGCATAGCACTTAGAAACAGGTATAAGCAATGTCTCAACTTTTGGATTTCGAATTTTCCACGCAGGTTTCAAACAAGCTGCGAACCTTTGGAGTCGATCCCGGTTTGTTGTTTGGTGAAAAGCGTGTCTTTGATTTGATGGAAGCGGTACAGGATTACAAAACAGTATCGCCGTATTTTAAAACTAAGCTGGTAAGCAAACGCAAACAGCTTAGTCTCGCAGCAAGTCTTTTGGATGATCCTTTAAACACAAAAGGCATTCACGTTGTTAGCAGTTTTCCAAATGATACGCGCTCAAAACTTTTCGCATTGCATGTTATGCGTAACGCGTACATTGATTCAATCAAGACTTCGCGCAAACCAAAATGGGTTACGCTGTACGGAGATAAACTTGATTATGACCGTGTGAAAACTGGCAACCCTAATTTTCTTGTAATATCGAACGTTGTAATCGACAGCACTCAGTACAAGATGGAACGCTTGCGTGATTTGCTTTCGATGTTCGGGAATATCCCGCGTTTGGTTGTTACAAGCGGCTCCATTGATCCAACGGAAATGTTCAACAACCGTTTGTATATGGAATGCGATAGCGCACTGACTATCGGCCCTGAAAACGTAGTTACTAATCTTCTTGATCTCATGATGGGAAATACATAATGACTTTACTGGATGAACTGAACGCGCTGCTGGCAAAATCTGATCTGAATCTTCCTAGCTTTCGTTGTTCCGTTTCGCGCTCAGGTCAAAACAAACAGTGGCTGGAAAAGAATTTAAAACGAAATGCAAACTGCCCTTCTCGTATTAAAGAATTGGTGGCGCTGCCTTTGGCGAAACTTCTCTGCGAAAAACAAACAGCGGAATAATCCAATGGAAAAATGCTATAGCCTTGTACCCGTATCAACTTCAACTCAGGTTGTTGTAACAGGCGAAGAACATAACGGGTCAACCTTAGATATTCAGGAAGTTGAAAAGCAAAACCTGTCTGAAATCGAAGAACTGGAAGGCGAGATTGAACGCCTTGAGTTTGAAAAAGAAATGACAGAAGTTCGCGTAACTTCAACTCGCGAATATCTTGAACAACGTTATGAAGATCTCGTTGATGAAGTCGAAGAACTGATTGCTGCTGTTGAGCTTAAACTGGATGACGAATCACGTAAGGCCCAAAAAGAAGATCGTGAACCTGAATACGAATCCGAAGCAGATGACGATGAAGAAGCAACAGTTGATGAAGACGACGAATCTGTTGACGACGGTTTGGAAGCACAGGATCGTCAGGCAGGCACTGAGTATTTGAAAAAGTGCCGCAAAATCTATTACGCAATTGCTGCTGGTACGCATCCTGATCGTTGCGGCAGTACCAGTAAAGTTAATTTCTTCCTTGAAGCTAAAAAAGCATTGGAAGCATTTAATTTGGAATGGTTGGAAGACATTTATTTCCGCGTGTTCCATAAACGATTTGGCAAGACTTCTCTGATTGAAAAACTGATTGCTTTGCGTCGTCAAAAGTCAGATCTGGAATCAGAGATTCTATCTCTTAAACAAACTTCTAGCTGGGCACTGCACCTCATTGAAATTCAAGAGGGGCGTGAAGCTGCGGCTCAGAGATTCGAAGTAGGATTGAAAAGCAAACGCGATCACCTACGGGCAATTTTAAATGGCGATTATTCACAATGCGAATTTTAATCCTCTATCACAATGCTTGCGCTGATGGATCATTTGCGGCTGCAACAGTCTCACTTGCTTTTCCGATGGACGTGATCCATTACATTGCTTTGGACTATGCAGGCGTAGGTAAAGACACGCTGCTGGCAGATGGTACGCCGTTGCATGAACATCCTGAGATCTTCACGTACGACAGGGTTTATTTTGTAGACTTCGCGCCGCCAGAATCACAGTTGGCGAAATTTACTGCGCACTACAAAAACAATTTGTATGTGTTCGATCATCATGACACTGCAAATCCGGAACTGTATCGCAAAGAGTGTGAAGCAATCGCGATTCCAAATGCGAAGCCGTCTGAACCTCAGACTGTGCAGCCGAGCACTAACGTTACTTTTGCTTCTCAGAGTAGCGGCGCAATGCTCAGTTACTTTGGCGTTATCAGTCAATTCCAGCCTTCGAATCCTCGCACTATGTCGATGATTGGGAACCTGATGCGTATCGTTCAGTTGGTCAGTGATCGCGATACGTGGCGTAAAGAAAACAAACGCGCCTTTGCATTCTATGACGGCTATGCGAAAGAAATGTTTGCCAGCAAAGAAGACACTGGAGTTCTCTATAAAGAAACTCCGAGCACTGTCTCCAATGCGCGAAACATTGTTCTCAAAGGCAACGTAGAAGAAATCATTAAACTTGGTTTCGAGCGTATCTTGGAGCGTAATGAGACGATTGAAAAAATGTTTGCAGCGAATGGAAAAATCTTCGAAGCAAACGAAATTGTCGAATGTCCTCACGCGGTTATCAGTACGTCACGCGCTATCGGTAGTGACACTGCTGATTGGATTCAAGAAAATCATCCTGTTGGTTTGGTGCTTGTTGTTCGCGTTGATCCAACTGGTGAAAAGCCTGACGATGTTTATTGTAGCGTACGCAGCGGAAAAACAAATTCTGTTCGTGCCAAAACAATTGCAGAAAAGTTTGGCGGTACTGGTCATCCGAATGCCGCTGGTTGTGTTATTCCTCGCAAAACATTCGAAACTTTTTATTCCTCAGTCAATCCTGACTATCGTCAAATTCAAATTTAAACCTCAAAGGGTGGCATTTATGCTGCCCTTTTTCATTTCTCCTACGATCTCAATAATTTTCATTAGTCCTTATAGGAGAAATGAAGATGTCAATTAACAGCACACATAAGTCGGCTGGCGTTTACACTGCAACCAAAGATCTTTCTGCGGGTGAAGGTGTAACTCTGTCAACTTCGGTTGTTGCTATTGTAGGCGGTGCAGGACGTGGCCCTGTTAATCAGCGTGTTCCCGTTCTCAGCCCTACCTATCTCAGCAACACTTTTGGTAAGCGCGATCCGAAACACGGATTAGGGTTATACATCGCACGTCAGATTTCAAAACAAACTAACCAACTGTATTATGTACGTCTGACAAAGAATGCAAAATATTCAGTGATGGTTCTGTCTGTTGATGATCCGGAAGCTGTGGTTCCAAAACTTAGCCTTACTCCATACGTTGATGCAGACGGTAACAAAGTCGGCGTTGACGATCCAAACCAACTTGGCTTTTTGCCCACGGATGTTTTAAACGATAACGTTATCGGTTATTTCATTTGTGAAAACCCCGGCGATTGGAACAATCAGATCAGTATGCAGGTTCGCTCTGCTGCGCCGAAAGGTCTTGATCCTGTTGCTGATCGTAAAGTGTATGACGCGAAGATTTTCTATGTTGAAGTCTTTGAAAACTACGAACCGGGAAGCGCTCCGATTGAACAGATGCAGTGTACGCTGTTTGATCACACTGACGATTTAGGTCGCCAGTACAACGTTACTACTGTGATGCGTGATGAAAGTTCAACTATTCGTTTTATCGCGAATGAGTTTTTCAAACACGACATTGATTTCCTGACCAGCGATTTCGCATTCATGGCAGGCGGTAGCGACGGCGATAAACTGACAAGCGATATGTTGGCGCAGGCTTATCAGGATTATTTCGGTGATCCGGAAGAAGTGCGTGTAACCATTATGGTTTCTGGCGGTCTGGATGATCATATCGTTCACCGTGGAATGGTGCTGGCTGCAAACAACCACATCAACTGTCACGTAATCGGCAGTGTTCCAATGACTGAACAAACGCCAGCAAAAGCAATTCGCTATCGTCGTCAGACTTTAAACTTGAATGCGAAAAATATGAGTCTGTATTCTCCGCACATCAAAGAGTTCGACGAAGATACTGGTCGTTATATTTGGGTTCCGATTGTTGGACAGGTGGCTGCGGCTTACTGTTACACCGATAACAATCGCGGTAGTTGGTTCGCGCCTGCGGGTATCACCGCATCGCAGAACTTGCAGATCTACGGCTCAAACAGTTATTACGATCAGCCTGCGCGTGATGCTCTGGCGCGTGAGCAGATTAACTATCTGCGTAAACTGCCTGAACAGCTTGGCGGCGGGTATGCGATTTGGGAAGCGTTCACACTGCTGAACACTGACAGCGCATTCCAGCAAGTGCCGATTCAACGAATGGTTGGTTACGTTCTTGAAGTTGCGCACCGTCAATCACGCATTGGATTGTTCGATCCTAACGACAGCATTCTTCGCGATTCGCTTGTTGGTAAGATTGAAAAATTCCTCGAAGAAATTCGTTTGGCGCGTGGTCTGCGTACTGGCAGCACTGGTTCCGCTGGCTACAAGGTTATTTGTGACGATACGAATAACACCAATCAGACAATTGAGAACGGCGATTTGATCATTGATATTATTCTTGATCCTACGCGCATGACTCGTCGTTTGATTTATCGTTTCAACATTAACCCGAAAGGCAGTCGCGCTACTGTGATTTAATGCTTCTTCTGGAGAAGACTCATGGAATTAAAGTTACAGAAGTTTATCGAAAGTGTTGAACTTCTAACGAATATCCATAGTCAGAATAAAAACCCGATTCTCTTCCGCCTTCCGGTGGAAGGGAGTTCTTTAGGTTTGGTTTTCTTCTGCGGCTATTCGATCCCTCGTTATGTTGTGTTACCTGAAAACGCGGTACGGATTGATTTTAATCCTGAGTCCGAAACTTTCCGTAGCGCATTCAAACGTACTTCACACGACAGCGCAAACCCATACAACGATGTTTGGGAAGAGTTATATTTTTATGACGACGCGATGGGTGAGCAGCATTATTCCGAATCTGATATTGGAATTATTGCCGGGCAACTTCCACCTGTGGCGACTGTTTTAACTCACGGCGTTGGTTATCTTTCCTATCCGGAAGCAGAAGCGCGAGTGATTCAGGAAGGCGATGTTACGCTTACTGATGATCGCCCGCCTCTTGAGCACTCGCATCCGGAAACGCCTGCAAGTTTGTTCAGCGTGAATAAATCGGCTGGTGCTGAAAGTGTTCCGGTGAAAGATCAGGCTTCACCAAAAATCGGACAGGTACTTGTGTTTGAAGATGACACACTTACTTGGCGTAAATTGAAGGAAGGTGAACTGAAATGACAACAACTCTACTGCCTACTTTCAATCAGATTATTTCTGCATTGCTTTCTGTAACGAATTTTGAAACTCTTCGCTCCGCGCAAGTTGTGCGTCAAGTGAATCCGGTTTTGAATACGACAGCGAGCTTTGTTGTTTCTGACACCGAACCAACAGACATTCCGTTGCCTCTTAACGTGGTCTGGCTGTGTATGGATACAACGAAAAAGTTTTATCGCACACTGCTGACGCGTACTTCTAAAGAAGCGTCAACGGATTTCAAACATACTTGGGTGGAAGTGAAAGAAGTTTCTTCACTGTGGGCACCTCAGTTTTACGCACAAGAAGATCTGCCATCGGGTGCAGCACTGCCTTTGGCAACGAAAGACGATTACGGCGTTGCTCGTTTAACTACGAAAGCAGCGGCAGAAGATCGCCCGACGTTTGTTTCTGAAAACGATCCTCGCAATACTGATGCGCGTAAGCCGAAAGATCATACGCATCCGGAAAAACCTGCGAAGGAATTAAAACACTCAACGGGCAAGATTGACGTTGATGCTGTTAAAGGAACAAACGGAACAACTTTCGTTGCGAAAGATGCCAGCGTTGCCGAATATGCAGCTATTGATAGTGCTGATCTTTTGGAGGCAGACAATGGCAGTAACTAACATTTTGGCGTTTGCTCAAAAGTATATTCAGCTTGCGCGTATGCGCGGCCTGACTCCACGCAATCCAATCACGTACGAATTTAAACCGTACGCGAACAACCAGAAAGATGTTTATCAGGTTGTTGTGAGTTACACGGAACCCAGCTTTGCTGATAAACCGTATAACCTGATCTGGATTGACGGCAATCCGCTTTCGCCTAAGTTTCAAAAAGTTCTGCTGCGTACTTCGCACGTTTCTGATGGAACTTATCGCGGTACTTGGGAAGAAATTTCTGACTACGCGAACCTGTTTAAGTCTTCGCAGTTTTTCCGCGCTATCGTGGAGAACGCGTTTGATTTGGGAATCGATCCCGGCCAGCTTAACACTCCGATTGCAGGCACCACGCGCATCGGTAAAGTTATTCTGAAAGATAACCAAACTGCGTCGATTGCTGTGAGCGATTCTGATCCGCGAATGAGTGACAAGCGCAATCCAACTTCTCACGATCATGCAGACTATCCTCGCACGAAAATTCGAATCAACAGTAAAGACTTTGCGCAGGTCGATAGTTCCATTACTCCTGTGGCTGGCGCTGTGCTTGCCATCGTGGGTCGTGATCCTATGGATATTCACAAGTACATTGGGGAATGGCGAAAGCCTTCTCTCGATAATGTGGATTGGACTTCACCGCGTCTTTTGAATCTGCGAATCAGTTTACCCGGTAACGCAAGTTACATGAGCGACAACACAAGCGTAAAACTTGTGGCGACTGCTGAATGGGAAAACAACGTTGTTCAAGATCCAACTGGCGTAGTTTGGTCACTGGAAGAAAACGTAATCGGTGTAACGATTTCCGAGCAGGGCATTATTACCGCTCCGGATTTAGGCGCTGACGTTGTTCTGAAAGTTACTGCTAAACTGAAAGATCCTGTGTACGGCAAAACAATTGTTGGCACGTACGATCTTCACATTCGCAACGTGTTTGTTCCGGATGACGAAATCGAATCTATCAGCATTGCAGGCAAGGACTCTCTTTTCTTCCGTGAACGCGACACTTACATTGTGTATGCTCTGTTTAAGAAAGGCGGTTTGGTTGCAGTTAACCCAACCAATTTCACGGTAGATAAAAACGCTTTGATTCTCACTGGAATGATCGGTGAAGGTTCACGCATTGATGCTGATACCAAATGTGTTCTTACGGCAACGTATGAGTACAACGGAAACTCTTACACTGGAACAAAAGAAGTTACAGTGAAAGCGCAGCGCATGACTGAACTGCAAATCAACGGCGCAAGTTCCATTGCAAGCAGCGGCACCGCCAGCTATACGTTTATTGCTGTGTGGTCTAACGGCGACAAAGAGCAAGTAACTCCTGATTTCTTCAACGCGGTTCCTTCGACTTACACTGTAATCGACGGCAACAAAGTTACTGCGAAAAAAGAAACAGAAGCAAACCGCTCTGTTGAACTTCAAGCTGGCTTCACTTCGAAAACCAATAACCAGTTTATTGACGCGAAGAAAACGATCACAATCGTTAAAGAAGTTACAGAAGAGTTCATGGAAGATTTCATTATTCAGGGTGCTGATACGATCATCGAAGGTCGCGCCAGTGCTTATCGCTTCTTAGCGATTATGAATACCGGAACCAACCGCACCGTTGATCCTGATACTTTCACAAGCAGCAATGTTTCTGTTGCGTACATCGTTAATAAAACGGTTAACGCAAATCAGGTCACACAGGATACTGAGATTACTTTGAGCGCATCGTACACCTACAAAGGTTATACGCGTACCGCAACTAAGAAAATCACAGTGATTAATATCGTGCCAACCGTTGAACTGAAATCGCTGGAAATTTTAGGCGATGCAGAAGTTCAGCAAAGCACACAACACGATTACACCGTACTCGCAACTTATTCTGACGGTCACACTTTAATGGTGCAACCTGATGAGTTCAAACTGACAACGGCGACAAGCCTTGCAACGTTTGATGGTGCGTCCGGTCGTTTGACTGTTGGTAAAATTGATATTCCTTCGCTCAATCTGATTCTGTCTGCAACATATACTGAAAACGGTATCACGAAAACAACGCAGAAAACTGTTGTTGCGAAAGGCGCTGCTGCAACTAAAGTTCGCATTGAAATTGTTGGCCCGTCTACTGTTGACGAAAAAACTACAGGCAACTTTACTGCACACTATCTGATGAGTGATAACACAACTCAGCCAATCACGAATCTTTCGTGGTCAGTGTTGCAGGGAGGCGAGTACGGATCGATCGATTCAACTGGTTTGTTTACTGCCAAAGAAGTTACACAAGACCAGACTGTTTTAATTCGTGCAGGTGATGGCGAAATGAATAGTCAGGCAAGCGTTGTTGTTCGTAACGTTGCTGATGTGCTGCCGGAAAAATTAAACATCAACGGTTCAACCGATGTTGTTGGCGGCGTTGATACTCAGTATGCGGCTGTTGCTGTGTTTACTGATGGCTCCACCAAAGACGTTACTGCGGATGCTGAATGGTCTGTTTCAAGTGTTAGCGGAAGTGCTTCACCAACAATCAAAGCGGGTATGCTTTCAACTTCTGTTGTTAGCGCTGTTGCTGTTGTGCGCATTACTGCGATCTATCGCTTGGAAGGAAAAGTTGTAACTGTAACTCGCGACGTGAATATCTTGCCTGCGGATGTGCCAACTGCTTTCGGCCCTCGTTATGGTACGCATACACGCGTTATGAGTCTGGCAGGATTCGATAAATCATTCTTTGAATCGCTGAAAACAAATCTTACTGAAACTGGTACGCAAACAATCGCCACTCCGAAAGGAACCTCTTCTGAGGCTAACGGATTGTTCTATTATGTTGCGTGGCCTGCGAAACTTGGTTACGGATATTTCCGCGATCCGGTTAGTGGCTTTGCTGGTTCGTGGGATGGCGCAATGGAGTTTGACGATTTCAACTTTGTTGGCGCTGCGGAAGTTACGATTGATGGTGTGCTGTATTACATCTATCGAAATGATTTCCCGTTTGGCGATCAGTATGACTTTAGTTTTGAACTGACTTACGGTTCGAAAGATCCGCTGTCAGGTATGCCATAAAGGAGAAAGAGAAATGCCGGTAATGATGACTTCGTTTTTATTACCGTCGAACAACTCTCTACCTTTCCTCGTTCAAGATATTCATTTGAAAGGGGGATTGCGTTGCGTGAAGTCAGTGACAGATCGTGACGCAATCAAATCGGCTGCGCGTTCTGCGGGTATGATGGTTTGGGTGTCTGAGGACAAACAAATGTATCAGCTTGCGGATGATATGAAAACTTGGGAGGACGCGAAACTTGGAAACAATTTAGTTTTCCAAAGTCCTCTTCAAGTTACTCAGAATGCAAATAACGAACAAGTTGTGAGTCTCGAAGATTCGCAACTTATTCCGAAAGCGGATACTGCGGGATTAGTTTTAACGTCAAGCGTCGATGGCGGTTTGATGTGGGCTAACTTTGCAGGAAGCGCGGGTGCAGGCGCACGATTAAAGGTGGAATATAGCGCACAAGATTTTATAAAGCCGGGTGAAAATCTTAATTTCACTATGGATATGGCGAAAACTTGTATGCTGTTGATCGTCGAGTTAAACGCGTTCGACATTGAACTGCAATTCCACTCAACAGAAAGTCGCAATGACAGAAACCCATACGTTTTCCGTTCCACTGTAGACTTTCTTCGTGATGACGGTGTGATGATCGAAGACGAAACGATTGTGAAAAAACGTCGCTTCTCTTTTCTTTCTGTCGAAGAAGGCGTTACGCATTACGGTGTTATGCGTAATTTAGGATCGTCTGCGGCACAACCGAAAGTTTCAGTAACTTACTTAGTAATGGAGTAATTTTCATGACTTACACAAAAGGCCAAAGCATTGTCGGATTGGAAAATCTGGCTCGCAAAGTGGCTCAGGCAATGGTTAGCGCAGGCTTTACCGTCACTGCTGTTGACGGCGCTGCTGGTAGCACTATCGGCACTAATGCTCGCTCACTGGTATTAACTCCGTCGGCTGCTGTTGATTCTCTTTTTGAAAATCAAAAGTGGTCAGTGATCTTAACTGCAAGCAACACAGATAAAACTCTGTCGCTGCACGTTCTTCCTACCAGCCAGATCAATGCTTCTTTCGAAGCCGTTAAACGTTCTTCAACTGGCGAAGTTGGTCGTGTGTCTGTTGACGGCGCAGAAGATTCCTTCTTTATCGATCTCGCGAAAGATTGGAAAGTTGATGCGAATGCAGAATTTGCAGCGTATCCTTTCAGTTTCGATCTGAGTGTTGGCAATCACGGTTTCGCGCTTCACGTTAACGCGGAAGGTCTGGACAATACCGGTACAGCATTTAGCTGGCTCGTTGTTCAGCGTGGCGTAATCGCGGAAACTGGCGCAGTTGATCCGAACTCTCCGCTGTTTGCTGTCTTCTCTGCTGGTGGTGGACAGGCAGGTGATCCGGATACTCTGAATCCTAAATCTATTCAGCGTTTCACTGTGATCGAGCGTGACATTAACGCGGCAACTGCACCGATCAGCGCAGTGGTTCCGTCGCCTGATGGCATTCCGGTAATCAACCCAATGCAACAGGTAATGATCGCAGAAGGCAACTCTGCAATCGTTCTGTTCCCGCACATGATTAACTCGCATCGTTATCTTTATCATATCGTTCTGGATATGCTGGGATACACTTCTGCGGATGTAATGTCTGCGGCATCGCAAGTTGATCTTACGCCTGCATCGGTAAAAACAACTTACCGCGCACTGAATGCCAACGGAAAAGATAACCGTGGTATGCGTATTCTTTTCCCTGTCGCAGTTGTTGAATCTGCTGGCGAATAAGTAAAAAATAAGGAACCTGAAAATGGGTAAGTTTATCAAGAAAACTGGTTACACCGACAACCAGAAAATGTGGAAAGACATTGTAACCGATATGCTGGCTAACGGTTTCAATCTGGTAAGTGCAAACGGCACCGCTGGATCAAGTCTGCCTACTGTTTCACTGAACAGCTTTGTGATCGAAGCAACTGATAAGGTTGATGTTCTGGCAGGCGTTGACGGCAAACAGCGCTGGCGTATCGCTGGTCAGATCGCGCAGCTTTCAACTCGTCTGAACGTTGCAACTCCTGATCAGATTTCTGACACTGGCACCATTGCCAAAATTGGTCAGAACGTTATCGCCAACGCACCACAGCCGATTTATTCTGGTGCTATCGGTAAACGTTGCCTTACTGCAATGCCGGGTAACATCGACAAAGACGCAGACAAAAACTCGTCTTACGAAACTTACTTCTGGCATCGCGGCATTCTGCCACAGGTAAACACTTCACCAACTCCGACTTATGCCGGAACAATGTGTTATACCGACACCGATAAAGATTGCCTGATCTTTACCGATCCTGCATCAACTCCGATGACTTATCATCTGTCGATTTCCGATCACGGTTTCGCGCTGCACATTTCTGTTGAAGGTGCGGATGATTTCGGTTGTCGTCAGGCGTGGCTTGTTGTTCAACGCGCAATCAATCGCGACGGTTCTGTTGTACTGGATGGCAAAGCTCCGCTGTTCTGCATGTACAGCGTGAACGGCGGCGGTAGCGAAACCAGTAACGATCTGATCCCGGATGGTATTCAGCGCTTTACTGTTCGTGAGTCTGATGTGAATGCTCCGGCTCCTGTTGTGAGTGCGGTTCAGCACACTGGCGATGCGTTTGCGGTTATCAACCCACTCCAGCAAGTTGCTTTCTCTGAAAACAACAAATTCGATTTCCGTCTGCCGCAAGGTTTCGGTACTCACCGTTACTCTTACCCGTACGAAATCGACATGATCGGTTATGCGTCTGCTGACGTTATTTCCAACGGCGTTGTAATCGCTGTTCAGGTTTATAACGAAATGGACAATACCGATCCACAAAATCCGGTTGAGAAAAAACGTACCTACCGTGCGCTGTCTGCGAACAGCCCGAAAAACACCGGTATGCGTGTGTTCCTTCTGGAAGCTGGCGGCGGCGTTTAATTACTGCGATAATTCGTGGGGCTTCGTGCCCCACTTTTTGTTTCTCCCGCGTGAGGAAAGAAAATGGCCAATAACATTCAGACGATTGTTTCAAACAAAGCTGAATCTTGGTCTAATGCGATTCATATCAAACGTTATCCTTCCGGCACATTAAAGTTTTTAGTTGTTGGTGGAAAGTTTGATAACGGCACGGATCAAGTTTCGGTAACGGCTGATCAGTATGGCATGTATAACTTTAATGTTAGTGCCACGCCGCCAACGAAACAATATGAATCCAAACACGTTACTGTTTATTATGACTATGCCGGACAGTGGACAATTCTACAATCCGCATCGCGCAACTTAATGTTGCCTGTCTCAAAAACAGTTACGCCTAAAGCTCTGATGAGCGGTTTCGATGCGCTGTACAAAGCAGATAAAGTTGATCCTGAATTTGGTGAAGCCGTAATTGCTTGGGGCGCAACTGCATTGGATTCTGCTTCGCTTGATGCACTTGTTCCGAAACCATTATCAAGCATTACGCTGAATGAATCTGCGTTTGACTACAAACAGCCTATTTGGTTTGTTGCTGATAAAGCAGCGCGAAAAGTTCACCTTTTCAATAACCCAACAGACACTCAGAGTCTTGTTCGCTACAAAACAATTTCTCAAGAGTTTGCTGATGCTGTCGCGTATTACTCTCCTTCTACTCACCGTCGCACAGTTGCAATTTTTGCTTCTAACGGAACAGTAAGTTGCTATAACGTGCGCATGGAAAAGCAGCCGGATGTTGTGTTGCCTTATCGCGTTAACCGCGTGGTACTGCTAAAAGCAACAGGCGCATTCGATCCACTGTTCGCAGTTTTCGATAGCGAAGGAAAGGTTCACAAACTTGATTCAAACTTTTCAGAAGTAAGTTCACGTACGGATGATTTCTACGTTAACTGCCACGAAAGTTTGGATGCTTATATTACGCGTGACGGTCGATTAGTTGGTACTGACGTTTGGCAGACGCCTAGCGCATCCAACTTTTTCTATGCGTTCGCACCGGGAACCGAAGATGTTTATTCTGTGAATTTTACGGATAACACTTTGGCACGGTTTGGAATCAAAACAAGCACACGCACAGATCTTGGAACTGCGGATTCAAATCTTTTGCGTTACCCGGCAACGTTTACCAATCCAACTGCGAGTTTAATTCTTGCTGCTGGTGCGGATACAACAGGGCGTAAAAGTTTCGTTGATCGTGCGCAACCGTTAACGGATGTTAGCTCTCGCTATTGGTCGTATTTAAGTTTGATGAGCAACGGCGCAACAACTCAGAAATATGGTTTTGTTGCACGTCCGACAACCACGCTTAATCATTCTTATCTGCCTACGTTTGGCGCTACACTGCCTGCCTATGATGTGCCGCTTGGTAAAAAAGTTACCTTTACTTTTGTTGCAAACTTTGACGACACTGACGATGTGTTGCCTTTGATTTTGCCGGAAGGAATAAAGTGGACAGCAACAGTAAATGGAAAATCTGTTGTGCAGGTTCGCAATGGCGATAGCGTTACCGTTACTGCTGAGCACGAATTTTTAACCAATCAGGCGTTCCCGTTTAGTGTGGGTCGCAGCAATGGATTGGTTGAAGTGGTTCCCGATCCCTATCCTGATCCTTTCACGTTTGAAACAATTTATGACGTGCCGGATTACAGTTGGCAGCAAACAGAAGTTAAGACGATGACAGGCATTAACCAGCGCATCGAACTTAATATCACTGTTGACGGAAAAGAAGATCCGGATCGTGTTGAACTGTACGTGAATGATGTGAAAATCGACGCACCTTATTTTATGGTGAACGGCGATAAGTTTTACATGCGCATCAAACACGGATACAACATTACTTTGATTAACGTCAAAGCTGGTGAGTATGAAACCGATTGGGGAATTTACACGGTATCAGAAATTGAATTTGATCCGATTCCAAACCGTGCTTATGCACCTACGGGAATTTTGTATCAAACGCGAGTGCTGACAAATACCGGTATCACTGCGCTGGCCCTTACAATAGATTCTGACATTGGAGAATTTATTCAGGGCGGCAAAGCGATAACTCTCGAAATCGGACAATCAACACGCGTTCAGTTTACGCCAACGGAACCGGATAAGAAGTATCAAGTTAAGTTTGGTAGTTCGCGTTACAAATACACTTGGGATATTTGGACGCATGAAACGTGGCTTGATGATCAGCCTGCTCCTGTTTATTCGCGGGGTATGGTTGTTGCTCGTTCTGCTACAATCAAGTTTGATAAAATACCTGAAAACTTTTTCACTGACGTTCGCGTTCCTGCTGGCGTGTTGTTTGAAATAGACGGAAAGGATATTGATTCAGATTTGGACAGTCGCGGTGTGTACCGGAATGCTTTTGAATTGAAAGATATTTCGTGTGACTCAGTTTTGATTCTTGAATCTTATCCGTCACACAACACGCCGAAAGTTCTGACGTTCAATAAAGCGGAAGCCGCGTGGCTGCATGATTTCGAAGGCGAGTTAGAATACAAAGACGCGGGAAGATCAGAAGTTGTTGAGATTCTTGCTCCTGATTTCGAGTACGCTTTTGATTCACGCAAAACAAACAACACAACAAAATTCGTTAGCGCTTTGATGCGACAAGATACTGACGATGTAGTGCGTGTGTTTGGCGAAGCGTTGCCTCGCATCCATTCAGAAACAGATATGCGTTATGACTCTGCTATCATGCGGAGAAGTTCTGAATCTGATATGCGCTATGGCTCTGCTATCATGCGCAGGAATACCAACTTTGACCTGTTCAGTTTTGTTAGCGCTTATGTGAGCACTGATTCAAACTTTGATTCAAAGTATCAGGCTGCGTTTTCGTTTGCCTCGTACAACGTCAAACAGGTTTACGAAGAGTGGCATTTGTTTGCGGAGTCGATAATCAAGTCGCCTGAAATGTTCAGTGGCTATGATTCTGCGTACGGCCTGCACAAAGGTTTTGATTTCGACAATGCGTTTGAAACTTCTGCTGATAAATTTGAGCCGAAGATTTTAAAAGCAAATGATACGGTTTTAATCGTAAAAGAAATCTCTACTTCGCGCAGAACAAACTGGAATGCTATCAATCAAGTTGACGTTACTTTGCCTGATGTTCAGGAATGGAATAAAGTTTCGGACACTGTTGAAACCTCTCCTGTGTATGTTGAGACTGCTGCCACGCCTAGTCAATATGCAGCGGAATCTGACTACTTGGAAAACACGCAAGACGCGAAAGCAGATCCTGCGCCGCCTTCACAGCAACAAGATGCAGAACCTTACAAGCAGTTTATGGAAGCTGATCGTATCTGGCCTCCAGTTTTAGGATCTCATTTTGGTTTTGAGGCTGACATTACCGACACGTACAATCGTTCGTATGTCGATCCTGCTGTGAGTATTTGGCGACAAGAAGTAATCCCTCGCGCAGATTATGCGATGCAGTGGGACTTTATTAATCTGGAAAACTTTTCAATCTCTGTTGCGCCTTCTCAGCCTGTTATCTTTACTCAGGCAAACGCTGAATATTCTCCACCTGTTCCGCGTTGGTTTGAAATGAATGCGCAGTATCAGCTTACGCCTCATGCTGAATTTGTTATGGCTGCGGTGACGTACAAGTATCTTAATGATCCTCTGCACGTTGGCACCACAAAAGTTCATCGCGTGGATATGTCAGTTGAATTGAAAGTTGGCTCGGACGCTAAGCGTTTGGAATCTTTTGTTGAACACAAAATTCCTTCTGCTATTTATAAGAGCGGATTCTCTTATGCACCTGCGTTGCCTCCAGAAGTTAAGTCTAGCCCGATGAGTAAAGCGCGACATGTTGAAGCTCAAACTATTCAGTCTGGATCGATTGCGCCACGCGGCGTAGAAATCATTTCGCATCCAGTGGACAGAATGAAAGTCACAATGTTTGTGCCTACCGTTGATTACGGCGAACCTGATCCGCTCAAGAAAGGTTATTTTGAAACGGAACTGGATGCACTGCAAAATGCTGTAAATGTTTGGAAGAAGTCTCCGGACGAAATCTTTGCAATTCAGCAACCCGATAAAACATGGACGTGGGCTATCAAAATTCCTTGCGGGGAATATTGTGGCGAATTCGGTTGTGACACTCGCGGCTATCTTGCTGGCGGTTAATGGATACAGGAACAAGGAAGTTCCTAATTTATTCATACTGCCTATTACGGAGAACAAAAATGCAATCCTTGTCTGCAACTTATGATGAAGCGATTAGCGATTATAACTGGTTTAAATATACAGGACAGCGCGGGAAAGAAGTTTCAGAACGTACGCACAAACGTATGATTCGTGAAGGCGATATTTTCGGCGTTAAAAGCCTCAAGAGCGGATCACGTTTCACTCTTATTTTTCCAGATATGCCGCATATCAATTTCCCTCTCGATAAAAAGAACGGGAATCAGATTTTAGAAAAAGCAACGAAACTGCGCAAGCTACCTGATATTGCCCAGCGTGAAGGTCGTGCAAAAGTGCGTGGCATTAAATCAACGGAACGTCAGTTGCAGCGTAAGAATTTCGACAATTCTCGATTCGCGCCTCGCACTGTTCCAAACGAATATAAAAACGGCATTGATTTTAGCAACTATCAGTGGCGCATCGTTTCTACTCCTTTGGTTGAAGTACAGCATACAAAAGGAAAGGAACGTTTAACGAAAAATGAAATGATCGGCCTGCGTTATATTCGTGACGCAAAAGGCGGCGTACTGATTAACGAGAAAGGAATGTATCTGAAACTTTCTCCTGAAAACTACGACAAGCTGGTGGCTGAAACTTTAGTTATGCCGATTCAGGATTGGCCTAACGGAACGCTTACTGACGAAGACGTAAAACGGTATCGTGTTGCCAGTAAGAAAGAAAAACAACGCTCTCAGGCTGAAATGCGTGAAGGTGCTCGTCTGGAAATCCGTGCTGAAAAACTGGCGCGTGAGATTGCAGCGCGTGACGCCAAACGTTCAGCCAAAGAAAATGTGAGGGCAGAACAGGAACGCTACGACGAAATGAAAGATAAAATCAAGTCTGGCGAAATGGAAGCGCCCGGCCCTAAACCTCGTGTTTACGATACGGACGAAGAAGCAATTCCAACTGTTCGCTTGCGCAATCAGGTTAAGCGTATTCTTGAAGAGGAAACTCTGGACGAAGAAGACGACATTCACGAAGAGGAAGAAATTCTCGAAAGTGAATTAGAAGCAGAAGAAGAAAACGAAGAAGACGATCTGTTCGCGCCTCTTGGTGACATTCTTACTTCACGTCCTTTTGCCAGCGATAACATGGGAATTGATTCTGTGTTAGGTTCGCTGTTTGGCGAAGGCGATGATTCCGAACACGTTGATAGCGATTTCGATCTTTCAGAAGTTGAGGAAGAAGACGAACCCGAAGACGAAGAGGAACAAGCGCCACCGTCTAAAGTTGTTCGCAAGAAAGATAAAAAAGCTGCGCCTGTTGATGAAGAATCTGACGACGAAGAATCAGAAGATGATTCCGAGGAAGAAGAGGAAGACGAAACAGATCCTGACGCCGAAGACGATTCAGAGGATGAGGAAGAAGATTCCGAAGAGGACGAATCAGAAGCGGAAGAAGAGGAAGAGGCAGAAGACGACGGCGACGAAGAAGAGGAAGATTCTGAGGAAGATTCTGAGGAAGATGACTCAGAGGAAGAATCAGAAGACGACGAAGAAGATCCGGACGCCGAAGAATCAGAAGATGATTCCGAGGAAGAAGAGGAAGAAGAATCCGAAGACGAAACTGATCCGGACGTTGACGAAACATCTGCTGATGAAGAAACTGATGAAGATGTTTTAAACGCAGAACAAGAGGCCGCTGAAATTGCTAAAAAGAAAGCTGCTGAAAATAAGGGTACGCCGGAGAAACTGGCTGATCCAGAACCCGGTGACGTTGTTGTGTTCAAAGCCGACGAGTCACAAAAACGTAAGTGGGTAGTTCTGCGCGAAAGTTCACACAAATCTTCTGACAGCATTATCGTTTATACGCTTTACGATCTCACGAATAGTCCTGATGAAGTTCGTCAAGTTCGAATCAACAAAGCGCGTAAGCAAAGTCTGTTTGATATTGCTGAACATGTTGAAGACATGAAACCAACTTTATTTGGTCGCGTGTACGATATGGCAGAAGAATTTGAAGTTAACAGGGAGCCTATCGTAAGCTAATGAAACAGCCTCTTTATCATTTTACCCAAACGCACAAAGCGGCGAAAATTGTTAGCGATAACCGTTTCGTGTTATCAATGGCAGACGCCGCTGAATCAGATCAGGTTATCAACAAAGGTAAGCTGTTCTATCTCTCACTGACCCGTACGCGAAGCAATGCGTTTGCAGACAAAGCACATGGCGTTATGTTCGAACTGGACAGACGCGCTTTGGAGACTCGCTACAAACTTGAGCCACTGGACTATTGGGCCAATCACCAATATTCAGAAGCTGAGGAACGTTTGCTTTCGGATCGTCCTGACATTCCGGCGTCACCATTTATCATTGCGATTCATATCAATTTGGATCGTAATGACGATGGGAAGTATCTTCGCGATTTGGTTATTTCGTGCAACCGTAGAAAGATTAGCGTGTTCGCATATAACAACCAAAAAGATATGATCTCGATGCGTAAAGAAAGACGTGTGCCGTTAAACGATCCGCGTCTGCTGGCAAAATCCAAAATCATTAAAGGCGGCTATATTCCTCGCGCCCGAAAAGATTATGTGATGCCGTGGCTGCAACTGCTCCATGCTGCTATCAAAGGCACTGTTCCTCAACTGCTTGCGAAAGGCGACAGCGAAGTTAGTTACGTTTTTGATCGTGTGCGCAGAACGTACGGAGCGGATTACGCTTATGCTGAACTTGCTCAAGGTCTGCGTAACGATATTGGCAACTCTCGCAATCTTCCTAGTGACGATTCGCGAAACAAAACTCCACGCGCATTAGCGATCCTTGCAAAGCAAAAAGGAATCACTATCGCTGGTATTCCTCGTTTTCTTTATGAGGCGACAAAAGATCTATGAATCTACTCTACCACTTTACCAGTGCGCAAAACGCATTGAATATCGTGGCTAGTGGAAAGTTTCATTTGAGTAATGCGGTTGGCTCAGAAGTGGAAGAACAGTTTAGCAAGAACAAGCTGTTCTTCCTTTCCACTACACGATCTCGCAGCAATATTTTCGCAACGCGTACGGCAGGCGGTTCAGAAGTTATGTTCGTGTTAGATGCTGATCGCCTGCGCTCTCGATACAAAGTTATCCCTGTTAATTTCTGGCAAGGAAAGCGTGAGCACTCCGAAGCAGAAGAAAGATTAGTGTCAGATAAAGACACAATCGGCATGGAGTTTATTGTTTCGATTCACTGCAATACAGGACTAAACGATCCTGCGCGTATCAGAAGTACGCCGATGTATTTACGCCGCCTGGCCATTCTTGCCAATAAAAAGAAAATGCCGATTCACTTTTATGCCAGCAAGAAAGATTTGCTGACTATGCGCCCTGAGAAACGTATCAGTGCTTATAACGAAGTGACAGCAACGCTTGAAGGCAAACAGGTTGTCGCGCCTGACACACGTCCGGACTTTATCAAGCAGATGGAGAAAGAGCAAAAGGATCGTGACGCATTAGATTTGTATCCGTTTCTTGTTCTGTTTCACATGGCTATCCGAAAAGATTTCTCTGGCGTAAAAACCTATTCTGAGAAGTCGGATGTGAAAAAGTATTATGACCAGCTTTTAAACATCAATGGTTTTCATGTACGAAAATCTATCATATCCGAAATGTCTCGGCGCTTGCTTAACTCTCGGCATGTTGGCGGCGTTGGCAGTATGGCAATGAAATATTCGAAAGCGTTTGTTCTACTTACGAAAAAAGAAGGCATTGCATTTAATCAAGTGCCTGATTTTATCGCTTCCCGTATCGCTGAAACTGTAAATGTGAAGTAAGTATTTGCAGAGGAATAACAATGACTGATTTCACAAGTATCTCAGCCAGCATTAGCATAAAACGATTAGAAAAGAATCCTATCAAGGTTATGGAAACTCTAAATCTGACGCAGGCCAAAAAGCTGATTAACGCTTTTGATGACGCGTACGATGCAGGCGATCCGCTGGTGGACGATACCATTTACGATACGATTCGCGATTACATTTCTGAACGTTGGCCTAAATCCACGCTGGCAAAAAAGATTGGTTCCCATGACGATAGCGACGTTCCGCTGCCTGTTCCTATGGCGAGTCTGGATCAATTGAAACTTGCTTCACCTCGTCTGGCGAAACAGCTTGATAACGGCAACGCAAAAATCGTAAGTGATAAACTTGACGGTCAGAGTGTTGAAATCGTTTACCAAAAAGGTGTGCCTGTTGCGGCTTACACTCGCGGCGACAGTGAGAAAGGCAAAGATATTTCGCGCCATATTGCATCAATGAACATTCCGAAAAAGATTCCTGTGAAGGAACGTTTTGTTGTTCGATGCGAAGCGCTGTTATCTCAGAAAAAGTTTCTGGCAAAGCTCCACAAAGATGCGCCGGGTGATTTCGAATATGTTAGTGCTCGTCCTGCGTCTGTAGGTTTGATGCGCCGCTTTGAGTCTCCACCTGAAATCAAGCTGATTGATATGGTGTGCTTTGGTATTCTTGCAGGCAATGGCGCAACTAAAACAAAAGCGCAACAGTTCGCAACGTTGAAAAAATATGGCTTCACTGTGGTTCGCCACTTTGGGCCATTTGACGATCTTAGCGAAGAACAACTTGTTGCGCTGTTGGAAGATCGCGTACGCAAATCCAAATATGAACTTGATGGTTTGGTTGTGAGCGATAACATTCCTTCACCTGCAAGCAAAAGCACAAACCCGAAGCACGAATTCAAATTCAAAATGAACACAAGTGCTGACGTTGTAATTGCTACTGTTAAAGATATTGTTTATCAGGAAACAAAATACGGTGTGCTTGCTCCTGTGGTTATCGTTGAACCTGTTGTTGTTCCCGGCGGCATTACGATCAATCGCGCAAACGGACACAACGGATATTATGTGCAGCACGGCTATCTGAAACCAACAGGCAAAAACAAAGCGCCTGCTAAAAAGATGCCACTCGGCCCCGGTGCGAAAGTTAAACTGGTACGCAGCAACAAAGTTATTCCATACATCATGGAAATTGTTCGCGCTGCATCAAAACCAAAACTTCCGGATGTTCCTTATACTCTGGATGGAGTTGAGTTCCGCGCTAAAAAGAAAACATCAACCAGTGAAGCTAAACTGCTTGAAAGTTTTATGGCAAGTGTTGGCTATGCTGATGCAGGTGAAAGCAGTGCGCGTCTGCTGGTAGAAGCTGGCATTAAAGATCCAAAGGCATTGATTCTTTGTGGCCTGACAACCTTACGCACAATTCTTGGCGATGCGCGTGGTAAGAAAGTTGCAAGTTTCAGCAAGAAACTTTTAGCAGGCGTTGATTTGAACGTGTGGCTGAAATCTATTGCGCCTTATTATATGCGTGGTGCGAATACCTCTTTTGATAAAGTTGTGGATCAGATTCCAGACATTCAAAAGATTCTGCGCCGTGGTAGCTCTAGCGATCTGAATGCTTTGATTGGAAACATTCACGGTATCAAATCTCTGGCACCGAAAATCGCAGACGCATGTATTAACGGATACAACACAGCAAAAGAAATTGGTGTAAAACTTAATGCACCGAAGAAAATTGTTGTGAAAAGTTCTGCACTCAAAGGCGTTAACGTTGCGTTTACTGGCGTACGTGACGCAGAACTTAAAGCACGTATCACTGAGTTGGGCGGCACCGCAAGCGATAGCATGAAAGCAGACACAACTGTTCTGATTGCGAAAGATCCGGGAAGCGGTAGCGGCAAAGTTCAAAAGGCGATGGATAAAGGAATTCCAATTTATACGCCTGACCAGTTCAGAAAGAAATACAAGGTGACGTAATGATTTCTAAACCGTGTGTCGTGGACTTCTGGCGCAACGATATTCCAGTGGCCCCGCCAATGACACTAGAAACTCCGAACAATGTTGATTTCGAAATCCCGCTGCGCTCTATCATTATTCAGGGTGCGCGTGAGTTCGAAACTTCTGTTTCTCCGACTGACGGAGTTCTTGATAAAGTTCCTGCTCAACGCGGCTGGCGTTTAACTCCGATCATTATCAGTGAACCGCAGCATGGCACGGTAAAACTTTCAACCGATGGCGAGAGTTTTATCTATACGCCGCTTGCTGGATTTGTCGGGCAGGATTGTTTTGCGTATGCGTTCACGAATGGCTATCAGCAATCTGTTGTGAACAACATTACGATCAACTGTCGTCGCGGATATGAGTATTCACTCAAGATATTTCGTCGTGATATTGGTCGCACTGAGCATCGCATGGTTATTGCGCCTGCATTTGATTTCTCAACGCTGGATTATCTGAAACCTGTTTATATGGTTTATGCGGCTTGGTATTACAACCAGTACCGCGCAGTAACCGAAGGCAAAGTAACTCGCATTAAAAAGCAACGTACGCTCATCGGTAACACTTCATGGAACAGACTTTTCTATGACGATATTCGTGCGTTTGCACCAACCGTTTTAAACAGCGGTCTGACTATGACAACGAAAACTTTCTTTGAAGAAACGTTGCCTAGCGGTCTGCTGGAAGACACGGCTCAAATCTTTAAGCCTAAGCATTTGGCTGGCGATGTTGAGATCGAATTGAAACTCTTTACGGAAACAAAACAAACTCCGATTCCCGGAAGCACAACAGGACAAACTTTGCGTCAACTGGATTTAGACAAATTCACTTTGATCAAGTTTACTGCTGCTGAGCGTTACGGTATTCGTTGGCCTGATTCCGGCAACATTCAAATCTAAGGAAATTCTATGCGTGTGTGCGTAGCTGCGATCTGTCGCAATGAAGAAAAGAATATGGCAGAGTTTTTAGAGCATGTTAAAAATGCTGATGCCATTTCGATCATTGATACAGGCAGCACAGATAATACAGTCAGATTCATCGAGCGTTTCAATCATCCGGAACTTCACTTTGCTTACGACATTGATCCTAATGGCGGTCGCAATTTAGGTGAAAGTCGAAACCTTGCGGCGCAACCTTTTGGCCCGGATGATTTGGTGGTCTGGCTGGATATTGACGAACGATTCTCCGATCCCGAATGGGTGGCGTCGTTGAAATCTCTTCCTACTGTTCCCGATACCGTGCGCATCAATATGCACAACGGCGAAAGCGTTTATTTCCAGCACAAAGCGTATTTGAAAAAACGTTACGCGTGGAAGTATCGGGCGCACGAAGTTTTGATGCAGGTTGATAATCTTCCTGTTATTGAAGTGGATGCAGATTTCCACACAACGCATTATCCGGATTACGATAAGCCTCGCGATTACTCTGCTGAACTTGCGGCAGACGTTATGGATAATCCACGCGATGAACGTGCTGTGTTTTATTATGCGCGTGAACTTTGCTACGGCGTAATCAATACGCAAGATCCGAAAGCGTATGCAGAAGCAAAAGCGGAAGTTGATAAACTGAATCATCGCATCTGCAACTGGAAAGATTATCTGGCGCACATCAACATTGAATTAAGTTGTGCTGCGTACATGATGGGCGACAACTACACAGCAATCAGCGCTTCTCATGCCGCTATTGCTGCGCGTCCGGATCGCACTGAGGTATACGGAACCTATGCCGACATACTTTGGCGCACTGGTGACTACGTTTTAGCACTCGGAATAGCGCTAAAAGGAATTTCAGCAAAAAATCAAACTCCTATCCTATTTGACTCATCACAAAGTAATTTAGAATTGTGTTTAGACATAGCTTATAAGTCATGCGAACAACTTGGCATGATAGACAAGGCGATTCACTATTTCGCGCAACTATGTTCTCACCGCAATCTGGATGTGAATGAGTCCCTTCAAACGTCTGGATTGCTGGAGAAGTTGCAAGAATCTCAATAGAGGTTTTTATGCCAGTAACAAGACGATCTTCTGCAACCCGTAGAAATACGGGTTTGCGCTCTACTTCTTCATCCGAAGAAACAGTTCAAAAACTCGAAAAAAGTCTGAACCGATCCAACGCAATCAAACTCGAAAACGCTTTCGAACTTGCAGCCCAAAAGAAACTTGGGCGTTCGCTTTCAAAAGTCGAAATCGAAGGGCTTGCACAACGCACCGCTGATCCTTCTGTTGCTGCGCGTCTTATGGCGACGATTTGCAACGCATCTGAAAAAGAAACTTTCATGGTGCTTGCGCGTCTGGCTGTTGGCCTAAGCAATAGTTATCTGAATGCTGCTGGCGTAACTTCACCTGCGCAGCGTAGCGTACTGCCTGTTGTGATTGGTTGTTTCTTCCTGAATCGAATCATCGACGATCCATCAAGCACTATCGCGCAGATTAATCTGCTCAACGATATTCCAATTTCAAACAAGCTGGTGGCTCTGTTTGAAAGTTTCTGGTCAACTCTGGACATTGACGATCTGAAACAAAAATCCGTCGCTGCTAAAGTTCCTCAGAAGCAAGAGGAAGAAGTTAAATCTGAATCAGGCCGTGTAACGTTCCGTAAGCACAAAGCAAAAGACATTTACTCTGGCAATGAAAAAGTCAGTTATCTGGTTTGCGTGGGCGGTGAAACGTGTGGCGTTATTCGCTGGGATAAAAAACTCGGTGAACAAAACGATAAAGGTAGCGGCTGGATTTCTACGCTGTTCCACGGTTTTAACGAAGCTGCTTTCCGTAGCGGTCGCGGCGAAAACTCTAACGATCCTTATACGGCTGTTCACAACGGCGAAGTTAAGTTGCATAACCCGCAACGTTTGTCATTGGAACTTGCTAAAACTTGGGCGCGATCTGCGTTACGGTAATAACTTATGCCAGCGTTTGATTTCTCTTATAACATCGGTGACATTGTTAACTTTGCTTGGCAGAACAAACAAGAAACTATTGGTGGCACCACACGCGGAACCGTTAAGGGTATTTTGATTGGAAAAGAAAAGTCAGGATACATGATTGAACATTGCAACGGTCTGGAATTTGTTGAATGTTCGCGTGTGCAGAATCCGGTGTTCAGTACAAAAAGTTTTGACGTGTTCTATCCAAATCTGGAAGTTGAGTATCGCGTTGAAGCAGATCCTGAATCATTCATTTATGCCAAAGTGGTTAGTGCCTTTATCAAACGAGGCAAACTGTTCTATAACCTGAAAGACTCTGGCGGCAATTATTACGTCGCTCCGGAAGGTTTAGTTCTTTTGGTTGACTCTAAAAAGAATCAAAACAAATTCAAGTAAGGAAATTTTATGTCCACTATTCGTATGCGTGGAAATGATTTGCCTGTAACGCGTGACCAGATTGAAAGTTTGAGCCACGATGTGCAAAGCAAAAGTTTCGATTTAAGTTCGACTCAACATGTTGGCTTGGCACCTATCGATCTTCACAAAGAAGAAGCGAGTCGTGACAACAAAAACATTCGCATTGCTGGTGGCCGCATCGGTAGTTCTAACGATCTGTCGCTGGACATTAACGTGTGGTTGCCTAAAGCGGCTGAGATTTATAACACGTCAAAAGACATTCGCGATTACATCATTGTTCCTGTTCCGGTAAACGTTACTGAATTGCCTAACACGAACGGCGATGGTTTCTCAAAAGAAGAATGGGTGCGATTCAATCCGGATCAAGGTAAACTCGCGTTCCAAACTTTCAAAGGCAAACCAACGTTCATCGAACACGCAAACAAAGATTACACCAAAGCGCGTGGAATTATTTTTGATAGTCATCTGAGTCCGTTAATTGGATTTCGTGGCAATCATGCGGTGCTTAGTTTGCTGCTGGCGTTTGACCGTACTCTGGAGCCAGAACGTTGTCGCCGTATTCTTTCTGGTGAGTTAAACACTTACTCGAAAGGCACAACTTACAAGGCGTATGAGTGCAGTATCTGCGGTCGTCTTGTAACTCCGAAAGCGCGTAACTTCTGCGAACACACTGCGTTTAATACGCCAACGAAACTTGATATGCGCACAGGCCGTCTTGCTTATCGCAACTGCTTGCTGCTTACTGGTTTCGAATGTAGTAGCGTTGATGATCCTGCGTTTGCGTGTGCAGCAACAGAAGTTAACCAACTGATGCAGATTAAATCACGATGAAAAACTTTACCTTCTATCGTTATTTAGGCGGGGAACCGCTGAGAGCTAACGGCGTTGAAGTTCTAACGCGTGATGTTGTTGGCCTGATGTTTGGTGATGGCGTGGCTTATATTGCCAGCCCAAAACAAACTCAAGTGATTCCTGTGTCGATTGATATGGGAAATACTATCCGGGAAGAAAGTCGAGAATTTACTGCAAATCCTTTGAAACTTTTTCCTGAAAATTTTAATTTCGATGTACCAGAACAAGGTGTTTCGGAAGCGCCAAAAGCGAAAGAAGTTTCAGAAACGATACCGGTTCCGACTGCGTATCCTTCGAAACAAAATCCTCCGGAACCCAAACAACAAGTTCCAGATCCTGCGCCGATCTCAAATGAGACTGAGGTTGTGGCTAATACTCGCCGCGCTCAAGAAATTCAGGAAAAGGAACACGTCAACTATAAGCAATTAAAGCCGCTGAAATATGCGAACATTGTTTACGGTGGCGGCAGCGCAAACAACTACGAAATAAAGAAACTTCCTAAGTGCGGTAAAGCGCATCCGGAAGTTGAAAACTTTGATACGTTCCTTTCATTGCGTATTCGTTCGAACATTGAAGGTCGTCCTGTTCCGGATTACATGATGCAAGATATTCAAACAAACGTGATGCCTGCGATTGGATTGAATATGGCGTTGCCGTTTAAACGTTTGTATGTTGGGCTAGGAAACACAAACGATGGTTGTTATATCGTTACTGTGATGCACAACGGCGTACGTTATGGCGTTATCATTTTAGATCCAAAACAAATCATTCGTCTGTTGGGTGGATTCAATAGCAAAAGCGTTGCTCATGTTATCACACACGAAATAGCGCATTTTATTGATAATACCATGCTGCGAAACGTGGATAGAATGAAATTCAAAGCGGCAATCGCTGGCAAAGACATTCATCCAATCAGAAACGTTGCTGCGGGAAAGAATACGTTAGCAATGGAACATTTCGCGACTCTGGCAGAATTAATGGTTTGGGGCGATAGTTTGCGTAAAGTCTACGCACTCAACGGCGTCGAAATAGTCGCTAAATATTTCGAAAATCGCTGTATTCCGGAAGAAGATATTGAGAAGATAAAGATTTAATTTTTTCTCATTATTTTTCTGCAAACATTAATTTTAAAGAGTCGATAACCGACTTATTATAGAGGGTTTTACCATGCCTAAAGCAACCCGTTTGGCGGGGATTGTCGCTGTCGGTGGTAGCCACGCTCAAGCAGTCGAAAACTTCCGCAAAACTGCTACAGGTCAGAACGCTATGTTCTATCTGTCAGAAAGCGGTGTCGCGTATGCCTCACAAAGCAGCGTCGATCTTTTCGATCCACACGGCAGCAATAAGCTGCTGGAAGAAAATGCTGAGTTGGTTGCTCAAGCCGAATTCCAATCTGAATCTTCAAGCTCTAACGTAAAAGCTGATTATCACATCTGTTTAGATGGTTGTGGTTCTCACATCGTTAGTGATAGCAGCGCGAACGTAACGCACTGCCCGTCTTGCTCTGCAAGTCTGGAAGAAGTTTCGGATGATCGTATCCTTGACCACATGGAAAGTGAGAATGCCGAATCGGTATCTCGCAATTCTGTGGTAGCAGTTGGTGCGACTCTGGACGAAGCGAAAACAAATCTCGCTAACGCAATTCGCACTCAGGATCTGGTTACTGCACTTAGTTCCGCAACAAGTTTCGTTGCAATGAACGACGGTGTTCGTTTCGATCCTTACAGCTCACTTCCAATCAGTGAATCCAAGACAATCGAAGCCGAAGAAATTCAGGCTCTGTCTTGCGATAACGGTAAACTGGAAGCGCACGTTTATTCTTGCTCTGCAAGTTGCGCCGCGCCTTTCACTATCGCAACTGATGACGACACAGTTTTCTGTGCTCACTGTTCAGCGCCTCTGATCGACATTGCTTCCGAAAGCAGTGACGAAGACGACGCCAGCGATATTATCGAAGAAGAAGAAGATCTCGACGATGATACCGGTCTGGACGACGACGAGGAAGAACTGGACGAAGAGGATTCCGAAAGCTCAACTTCTTCTGATGATGACGAAGAAGATGAGGAAGAAGACGAGTTCGACGACGAAGAAGAAGACGACGAAGACTTTGGTGACGAAGACGACGAAGACGACGACGAAGAGTTCGACGACGAAGAACTGGAATCCGAATCAAGTTCTGATGATGACGAGTTCGATGATGAATTCGACGACGCAGAAGAATTTGAAGACGAAGAAGACGACGAAGATGAAGATGATGATTTCGACGATGAAGAAGACGAAGAAATCGAATCTGAAAGTTCAGTGCGTAGCCTGACTAACTCCGAAGTCGAAAGCGAAGTTCGTTCTTTCGATAGCCTGTCTGCTGTTAAAGCTGAACATGCTAACTTAGATCCGAACCTTGTTTCTCTGTCTCGTTCTGCTAACGGTCGCATCCCTACCGTTCACATGTTCTTCGACGGCGTACCAGTTGCCTCTTCTACTTTCAGTAGCTATAGCGCTGCTGCTGGTGAAGATTCAGCGCGTCGTGTGTTTGACCGTGAAGATTTCATTCGCGCTGTTAGCAAATCACTGCATAACAACGGCGTCGAAGAAACTTGCAAAGCGTTTGGCTTCCAGCCTTTCGTAATGCAACTTTCAGTGAGTAAAGTTCTGGCTGCTAAAGCAGAGGAACAAATTGAAAGCGCAAGCGCTGCGGTAAACTCTACCGTTGCTGATGCAATCTCAACTCACCGCGAACGTTTCGTAGCTGCGCTGTCCACTTCAATGCTGGGAATTACTCGTAACTTCTGGCGCGATTCTAACAACCCTGTTGTTGAATCTCTGTGTGCGACTCTGCGTAGTGCTGGTGTTGCTGATCCGCGTCCACTGGTTGAACGTGCGTTTATCAACAACGGCGAAGATCTTCTCCGCGCTTCACTGTCTCAGGCTGATGCACTGATGACTAAATCAGAAGTCGCGCAGAACGAAATCGCAGAAGCTGTTGCTCAGTCTGCGGGTGTTGTTCGCACTGACAAATCAACTCCGAAGGTTCCTAGCGTATCGAATGATCGTGAAGAAAGTTTGGATGAATCTGTTGAATCTGAAAGCTCTGCAAAACGCAGCGGCTCAAGTTTCGACGAAAGGCTGAAACGTCGCTTCGGTCGCTAATATAGACTGACGCGGTTATTGAACTGATAAAAGTTCAGACTAAATTTTTCGGAGATAGAAAATTATGTTGTATCAAATCGCTACTGATATTGTGATGACTCAGGAAGGTGATCTGCTGCCGGGCGAAGTTATCCATGAAGAAGGTGTTGCACTGGTTTGGCATCGTGAGAACGGTAAAAACTTCCTGAAACTTTCTCGCGGCGTTCCCGGTGAAATCTTTGCAGGTTTCGCGCTGGCTCGTAACATGCCACCTGCGTTCCAGATCTACGTTGAAGAGTTCACCATCGACGCAACTCAGTCTTTCACTCTGCAACGTCTGCCGACTGACAAGCAACTGCTGATCAAAGTCGCTGGCAAGTCTGCTGATATTGAAGCAGGCGAAGAAGCTCCAGCAACTGCTGGTGAAGTTGCACTGAACGGCGCGGAAGTTCTGTTTGCTGCTGCTGACGTTGGCAAAAAAGTTTTCGTTCAGTACGCTTCTGAACTGACTGTTGGTGAAGCTCGCGCTATCACTGGTGATGCACCAGTTGGCGGCCTGCCTTCTAACATCCAACAGCGCATTGGCTACATCAAGCTGGGTAACGTTTCTACCAACATGATCGACGCTTCTGCTGACTGGTCTAACGATGCGATTCTGAATCCATCGCTGGGCGCTGGCGGTAAGCTGACCATCGGCGGTGAAGGTACTCTGCTGCGCGGTATCATCATCAAGAAGGCTCCCGATCACACGAACGGTTATGCAACCTTCGAACTGGCAACGCCGGGCGTGTAAGTAACACACCTCGCAAAAAACATTAAAACTGAAAAAAGAATTTCTGGAGTAACAAATGAAAAATCAACTGCGTGGTGCTCGTGTTGTCCTGCGTGACGGTAGCCCTTTGCATGATCTGAAAATCAACGGCGAACGTATTCTGTCCGAATCCACTGGCGAAATTAACGCACAGTCCAAAAAAGATCTGGCGTATCGTATCGGTGATCTGCTGAATGCTGCCAAAGCTGGCGACATTGTTGAAGTTTCTGAATCACACAACGGTATGACTCGCGACGAAATCCGCGAAGAAAACCGCCAACTGATCGAAGAAGCTGCGGCTGATGCTTCTGGTGCTAAGTGGGATTCACTCGGCGCTTCAATCGTCGGTTCTATCGAAGACCGTGCTGAACGTCAGGGTCTGCTGCGTAAACTGTCAAAAGGTTCTACCGTTCGTCAGGGCGACGTTCCGCGTGTCGAACTGAAAACTCACCAAGCGCAAGCGATCATCGCAACTGGCCCAACCGATTTCGGTTATCGTCAACTGCGTGGACGCGTGTTTACTCCGGATGAGTTCGAACTGAAATCTAACATCCGCGTTTCGCGTATGGATCTGGAACAGATTAACGGTGATCTGCTGGATCGCGCTCAGCAAGATGGTCTGCAATCTATCATGGTCGGTGAAGACCGCATGTGGAAACAGGCTGCTGATCGCGCTGTAGGTCTGGCGAATCCGGTAACTTACATTCACGGTGAACTGACTCCGCGCCTGCTGTCTGTTCTGAAACAGCAAGTTGCTGCGTGGCCTATGCCTGTAAGTACCGCTGTTCTGGCTGCTGATTACTGGAACGACATTATCGGTAACGATCAATTCACTTCTGCTCTTGATCCAGTGAGCAAGTATGAACTGATTACTACCGGTCGCCTCGGTACTCTGCTGGGTCTGGATCTGGTAACTGATGGTTTCCGCGCTCCAGAACATCGCGTTCTGAACGATGGCGAACTGTACGTTGTTGCTGATCAGGATTACCATGCGATGTATACCACTCGCGGCGGTACTCAGTCTCAGCCTACTACTGGCGCGAATCAGGGTAACACTGATCGCGGCTGGCTGCTGTCTAGCGTGTTCTCTTTCACGCTGGCAAACGTTCGTTCAGTAGCGAAGGCGCAGCGATCTTAATGGCAGAAAGTTTCGTGATTAATTTTGCGAAACTTTTTAAAGTGGGGAATGCAAGAAATTGTGTTCCCTCTTTTATCTAAGGAACTTTTATGAAAACGTTGACAGGTTCCCTAGCTGCTCTCGCAATTGTTGCGGCGCGTGAAGGTCAGTGGGATGATATGGCGCGTCTTCTGATGCAAGCCGTAAACTCTCCTGATTGCAGTGACTTTTTAACTTGCCAGTTATCAGATAATATCGAAGCAAGCACGTTCGTAGAAATGTGTGCGAATCCTTGTGAGTCTGTTAGTTCAACTGGTTCGTCACTCGCTGATTCAGTGCTTGCGTTGTCTGCTGCTCTGGAAACAAATGCTTCAAAAGAAAAACAGAAAGAACTGTATGGTGACGACGAATTCCATTCCATTAGCTTAGGCGAACCGGAAGACGAAGACGAAGCCGACGACAGTGACGACGATCTTCTTTTGGACGAAGACGAACTTGACGAAGTTGAGTTCGATGGCGAAGACGAAGAATCAAATGATGACGGTGAATTTGAATCGTCCTCATCTGGTCTGCGTTTACGCTTGCTGTAGTATGCCCCGCGTGGGCACTCGAAAGGGGGCCAATTGGCTCCCTTTTTTGTTTTCCGGTGAGGAATTTTCTGATGAGCATTAATGCTATCGTGAAACAAAGCACTTCACTCAAAGCAACTTTGTTTGGCGTTCAACGTCAGATTAGACGCGGCTTTGGATTGAATCGTTTTGTTTTTAGTACGCACAACAACCCAAAGCAAGGTTTACGTGCGCTGTTTGATCAAAGCACAGACTATCCTTATGGCTGGTTTAAAATAAATAACTTTGCTTTGAATCGTGAACTGATCGCTAACGCAAAAAATATTGGTCGCGCTGGTTCAGGTTATGCAATCGGACATGAGCCTGCAAATGCTATCGTTGTGCGTAACTATTATTTGCCTGTCACGCTCAGCGGAAGCCTTTACGTTAAGTTTTTGCACTTAGACCAAGCGCTGTTGTTTATGCAGCAACTGATGATTGCTAATGCCGTTGAAATGTTAGCGTTTGAACTTGAAATGCCAACAACGAAATGGACTGTGAGATTTTTAATTGAAGGTGACAGTATTCCGTTTCCTAACATCGAAGATCTCGACGAAGGAAGTACGCCGGGAAGCATGGAACTGGAAATTCCTTTTCAGGTTACAAGCAAAATCGGTTTCAATCTGGATACTGCGAAGATTAATAACTACGGTGAAATCACTGTACGAACTGAAATCGACACAGGCGAAAAAGATTACGTTCCGGAGGAAGATTGATGTTTAAGAAAACACGATACAGAAGTTTGGATCGTACGCTTGTTGTTGATTCGCGTGTTCGTGAAGTTACGCAAAATCATAACAGCGTTATCCGATCTCAAACTACGGCTGTAGGCGTTCCAACTGACGGCGTGTATAACAGCACTTCGATCATTGTTGGGCCGAAAGGTTATGCGCTTCCAGCAACAAAAGGTTTCCTGCATATCGACACAGCGGAACCAATTCAAATGCAACTCGGCGCAACGCTTTTTGAAATCACTGGACAGTTTGTTTTAACTGGATCTCTTCCGGAAGCAGTTTTGATTTCAGAAGTTGAACAAAGAATCCATGTGATTCAGCATTAAACGTTCCGGTACGCTAATTTTAAACAGTCAACGTTTTCACGCTGTTTGGAGATAAATAATGTTACTACCAGATCATCCTAGCGCTGGTGTGTACACGATGGAAAATGACAGGTCGAATGTAACGACACTGGCAACCAACGGATTTTGTACACTGGTGCTGCCTTTCCCGAAAGGAGAAATTGGCAAAAATCTTGTGATCACTTCTGATGATGAGATTCGCGAAAAGCTCGGTAATCCAGAAGGGCCGTATGGCAACAACGTTTTAATCGCGCAACTTTTAATGACCAAAGCTACTCGCCTGAACGTAACTCGCGTTGCTCTTAATGCGAAGTTTGGTGGCGTAATGGCAACGATGTTCAACAACCTTTCTACTTTCCGTCCGGTTAGTGATGCAGGTTTTGAAGATCCTATGGAAGTTCCTTTCCGTAGCGAAGACATTGGTCTGTTTTATTCTCTGTCTCAGTACGATGACGCGAATGGTATTTTCCTTACCATTCAGCCGGACACAAATGATCCGCTGGGTATCAAAGCGATTGTTCGTGTTTACGAAGATGGAAATCTTACGCCTGTTGAAACACACAACGTAACGAACTTCTACTATCGCGATGAAGCTGGCAATCAGTTTTATATCGAAGACGTGATCAACGTTAACTCAAAGCGTATTCGTTTCCGTGCGAACGAAGACAATTACAAGTTGCTCGACGATCCGAAGTTTGTTCTGTTCAACGCGATTGCTGGTGGCCCTTACGATCCGGAAAATCCTAAAGCGATTAACGGTCAGTTTGTTGGCGCAAGTTCTGGCGACACGATTGATATTGATCACTCTGACGAAACGATTTCCAACAACAGTCTCGCGGCAGTAATCGAAGGCTGGAACAATTACGAAGATTGGGAACAAATCGCCTGCGGTATTCTTTGCGCTGGCGGTCTGGAACATCCAGTAATTGCAAACAAGATTAACGAACTTTCGAAAACTCGCATGGACGTTATTTCTTGTGTTGGTATGCCTGTTAGCGTTCAGTCTCGCGATGCTGCTGTTGCTTATCGTCGCGGCATTCGTCCGTACAAAGGCGCAGAGTTCACAATCACGGATAGCTGGACTGCAATTTCAAACAGCGATGTTCGTGCGCGTGACAATACCAATGCGCGTGACTTTTATGTTCCTGCAAGTGTGTGCATGGCGTATACCATGCTGACTGCGGATCAGGTCGCAAGCTGGTTAGCTCCTGCTGGTTTGAATCGCGGTAAACTGGATTTTGCAATTGATGTTCGTCATCGTTTCAAACTTCCGGATCGTGACGTTCTTGTTGAAAACCAGATCAACCCGATTGCAGTTTTCGAAGGTGAAGGCATTTTTGTTTGGGGTGCCGATACCGCAATGACTACCAAATCTGCGTTAAATGATATTGGTATTCGTCGTATGCTGGCAATGCTTCATGCCTCTGCCCGTGCCAACAACTTACGCGCTGTCTTCGAACCTAACGACGACATTTTAAAACAAGCGCAGATTTCTGGCATGGAAAGTATTCTGGAACCAATTCGCGTAGGCCGTGGCCTTGATTGGTACTCAGTTGTTTGTGATTTCTCAAACAACTCAACTCAGGATGAAGCGCGTGGCGATCTGATCATTGATATTTTCCTTGATCCCGTTCGTTACACAAAACGTATCCACGTTACCGCTATTGTTCCGCCTGTTGGTGATATTCAGTATGCGATCAATTTGGTCAGTCGCGGCGCAATCTAAGGAGAATTTAGAAAATGCCAAAGGTAACTCTTACCGAATTTGCCAGTACGGGCGATCCGTTACTGGATGATAACTTTGAAATGATCTTCAACGTTCCTGCTGCTGTTGGTGGCACAAGCTACACCAGCATGTTACGCATCCAGTGTAAAACTGGCGCGAAGCCGGGTTCAACGTTAGAAGAAGTTGTGAAAGAAGCGTTTGGTTTCCAGCTTGGTTATGCCGGACGTAAAACTTTCTCTCGTAGTTTCTCAACGGAGTTTAACGAAAACTCTGACATGGCTGTTTATAAGCCACTGGAGAAATGGCACGAAATGGTTCGCGGCACTGAAACTCAGCTCGGCGCGTTCAAAAAAGATTACGCCACCAAAGCAATCTTCCGTATCTTTAAACAGGACGGTAGCATTGCAGGTGAATACGAAATCTTTAACGTGTGGCCTAAGCAGGTTCCTGATTTGGCGTTTAACGGAACGGCGCAGTCTATTCCGGTTAACGTGGAGTGGGCATTCGATTGGGTTAAAGAGAAAGCCTAAAACAAGTTGGGGGCTTCGGCTCCCACTTTTTGATTCGAGGTAACTGTATGTTGTTTTTTATCAGCACTTCTGCACGTTTACCGAAAATCAAGATCGAAGATTGTGATTGGTATCGCTTTGAAGGTGCTCGAAAAGTTGCAATCGAGAACGATGAGTTTGAAGCGGATATTGATGCGAAGGATGTTTTTGGTACGCGCTTTATCAAAGACAAAATTTATGTTTTGCATCGTGACGATCCCGATGTTGTTTTTCAGATTGACGCTAAAATCGCACGTTCGCTTTTAGGTCGTTCGCGTCCGTTCACCGGTAAAGTTAAAGGCGTCAAAGTTAGTGGCAAGAAAGCAGGCACTGCGGCACAGCCTAAGCTGCCAACAAAACCGAAAGACGCTGCACCAAAAGCAACTATCTACGAAGTGGATAACAGCGTAGGTAAAGAAGATAAAAAGCTGACGGATAAAATTCGTAAAGCGAAACTTGCTGGCGCTAATCGTTTAGAGTTTCTTGCAGGCGTTCCGATGCCAACAACTGAAACTTATAATTACTATGATGCGACAGACACTTATGCGCCGTTTAGTTCAAAGCCAAAAGACGCATGGGAAAAAGCGCTTGAAGATTCTGTTCTGAAAGTTTTACCAAAAGGATATATTGTTGGTGCCGCAATGGTGAAAATCGACGGCGCTATGCGTCCGGTTCTTATCGTCGTGGAGAAATAATTATGCCTGCCGTTACACTTACCGAATTAACTGATGCGAGTGCTCCCGGCTTGGCAGATCCTTTTACTACAGAAAAATGGCGAATCGTTTCTCTTCCTGTTATTGGTGGACTTAATCTTAGTCCTCTTGCGTGTGAAGAGATCGAGTTGCCATTTCCTGTTTATACGGAAAAGTCGAAAGAAATTGCGAGTACGCAAATTCACTGGCCGCATGGAAGTAGCATTGATGGTTTTAGTTCTCAGTGGGGAATCGATCAGAAAGTCGCAGTGATGAAATATTTTCAGAACTGGCAAGACCTGATTCAGAATCCTTATACTGGCGGTTTCCGTATGCCGTCTGTTTATAAAAAACATTTGCGCATTGCATTGTTTGATATTCAAGGCAAAGTAATTGCAACGTCTGAGGTTCGCAGTTGCTGGCCTGTTGGTATGCAGTCGCTATCGCTTAACGGCACTGGCGGTCGCGGTATGATCTCAATGCAGTTTAAATGCGATTCACAACGTCTAATCTTTTAAGGGTAACACAATGGAAATTTTAACTCGTCACCTTCCTTCTGTTGGATGGAAATCTGGTCTGCCTGAAAGTTTTGATATGCGTCCGTTTAGCGGAAAGGAACTGGAATTTATTTCAGAGGCGATTGAAAAGAATAGCATGGCTCCGATTCTTCTTCACGCATTGCCGCAAGTTCTGTCTATCTCAACTGACATGCTGACTGTTCAGGACGCACATGCACTTGTGTTGCAGCAACGTTTTATGATCAAAGATTTTCCATTAATCCAGCATTGGGTTTGTCACATGCCTTTGTTTGAACACAAAAGCGGTGTGTTTCAGGAACCTCTGGAAGACGAAGTTCCATTGAACACTTTCCCTTGCGATGCGCATAACGCAACTGAAATCACTGAGGCGGCAGTGACTGTTTTAACTCTTACTGCCAATTCAGATGAGTTTGATTTGCCTCGCATGATCAATTACGAAGCGTCACAAGAAAGTCGATTCAATTGGTTTGTTGCTCACATGGGAACAAACTTTGATCAGAATTATGCGTTGCTTGAACAGCAAGAAGACATGAAACTTTTCATGCGTCTTTCTGCTTGGGTAAAAGCTGCCAATCACGGTATCCCTAGCGAACTTGAAGTTAGCTGTCCTGTGTGTCGCCGCACAAGTCATCGCTTGTGGGATATGCAACCGAAGATTTTCGACTATGCTTGAGATAGCGCTCCCGTCCGGACGTGTTGATGTGCGAATTGAAAAACAATTCACAATTGATTATATGCCGTCATTGTATAACGCACAGAAATATGTTCTTCCCGAAATGTTTGTGAATACCTTACAGCATTTCACGAATGTTGATTTAATGGATATGCTTTTAGAAGACTTCCGTTATTTCATCCTGATGTTTGAAAAAAGTAGTTGGCCTGAAAGTCACCGCATCTATAACTGGCGCTGCGTACTGCCTTTTTATATCGCAAGCGGTGGCGAACGCCATTACACAAGACCGCCTCGTATTCGTTCACGCGAAATTGAATGCAATAAACTTAACACCGAAGAAATTGCTCACCAAAAAATAAAAGTGAAGCCGTGGCAGAAAATGCCAGAAGGATACAAACATCCTACGGTACGCAGATGGGTTGAGCATTTTGATTTGGTTGAAAAGTACGGTGAAACGGCAGAGGCGGCAATTTGGATTGATAGCGATGTGGATTTAGAAACCACAATCAAACTTTCCTCTTTATCTCAGTTGGTGAAAGCCAAACAAGTTTCGTTTCGTATTTGCGAACTTGAAACTAAATTCAAATGCAACCACTGCCTGCGTCAGTATACATCGGCACAGCCAATTGAAATTCTGAATCATTTGCGCTCATACAGCGATCAATCCATCATGAATATGTCGCTGGATTTAGCCGCATCCAATAAAATTTATTTTCCGGATGATGGAGCTTTGATGAAACTTCTGTACTGGTACAGTTGCTATATCAAAGATCGCAACGCTGCTGATGAGGAACGACGTAAACGCGCTGCGGTTCGTGGAGGAAGAAAATAGTGGACGCTTCATTGCTTTCCGAAAAGCAACTCTCTGCGCTTGAACTTATGATGAGTCATGCCGACGAAGCTCACGGATTTTCTCAAGGTGCGCCAAAAAGAAAACGTCGCCAGAAAACTTTGGCAGAACAGTTTCCGGATGGTTTTACTTTTGAAGAAGAGTATGTTGGTGCTGGCTCTCGCGCATTGAATCGCGAAATGCGAAACAAAGCAGCAAGACCTGAAACTGGAAAAGTTGTTAAGGCTCTTGAAACTGCATTCGCAGAACAAAGTGAATCCAGCGAACAGCTTATTCACTCAGTGGATGAATCAACTGAATCAACAAAACAAGTTGCGAAAACTTTGGCTGATTGGTTGAAGTGGACACAAGACCGTGCATTCAAACAAGACCATGAAGCAAAAGCAGATGATTCAATAGCGCCGCCGGGAAGCGATACCGCTAATCTTCCTGCAACTGTTCCAAATGATCCTGCACCAAACGAAGATGCCGATTTTGATGTTCGTGATCGTAACGGACGCAGAACTCGACGCAGAGGCAGAGGCCGTAGTCGTTTCCGTGGTCGCGGTCGCGCTGGAAAAGCGTTAGGCTTGCTTGCTTTGCTTGGCACTGGTTTAGCTGCTGCGCATTTTATGAAAGACGATACCGATGAAAACTTACGTGATGGAACTGATATTCACGGAAGCGGTGAATCTAGCGCACATGATAATCCTGTTGCTCAAAATCAGAAAAACGATTCTGACATTCCTGTTCAAAACAACGGAACTCAAGCGCCTGAAACTCCACGCGCAGAAAAAGCTGTTAGTGATGATTTAAAACAGGAAGCGCAAGACAAGCAAGATGCAATGTGGGATGCCGGAACAACTGGCGCTATGCTGCTTGCAGGATCAAAACGTGTTCCACTTTTAGGTGCCGCTGTTACTGCTGCTGATGGAGTTTACGAAGCAAACAAAATCAGCAAAGATGATACGCTGACCGATGAAGAGAAACACAACGCACAAATCAACAACGCCGTTTCTACTGGCGGCGCTGCAACTGGTGCGACTATTGGCGCATGGGCTGGTGGCGCACTTGGCAGTATCGTTCCCGGTTTCGGAACTGCTATCGGCGCAACACTAGGCGGTTTGCTTGGAAGTTATTTAGGCGATAAGATCGGTGGATTTGTCGCAGAAAAAATAACTAACGAAACTGACAGCGCAGTAAAAGATGATCGCAAACGCCGCGAAGAAGACGACAGAAAAGATAGTCTTCTGAATAATCCTGTTGCCAATATGTACGCTCCACCTGTGTTTATGCCGATGGCTTTAGGCGGCGCAATTCCAAATGGCGCAGGCGCGAACGCGTGGAACGGTGGCGCTGGCCCTGTAAGATTTCCCGGTCAAACTTCTAAACGTTCGCAGGAAATCGCTGACAGTGTTTTATCAAAAGATAAAATTGGCGGCGTAAGTGAACAGTTTGAAAGTGGCGGTCGTGGTGTTGGAACTGTTAGCAGCGGCAGAGGTGATTTCGGTGGCGTGAGTTACGGGAAACATCAACTTGCATCGAACAACGGAAGCATGGCACAATTTCTTGCGAGTCCGGAAGCAAAAGGAATCACTGGCGATTTCTCTGGCCTTACTCCGGGAACTGCTGCGTTTAACGAGCGCTACAAACAAGTTGCTGCGACACACGGCAAAGACATGGAAGACGCGCAGTACAAATATCTCGTTCGTGCTAACTACGCTCCTGCTGCTGAACGCTTGGAGAAAAACTTAGGCATTGATATGAGTAAGCAAAGTCGCGCTGTGCAGGAAATGGTGTACAGTACGGCGATGCAGTACGGCGGCAATGGTGGCGCGAGTAAAATTGAACGTGCGTTGAAAGGAAAAGATCTTAGCCAAATGTCTCAAAAGGAAATCATTGAGGCAGTGCAGAAAGATAAAATGGCAAACGTTCAGAACGATTTCCGAAGCAGTAGCGGTGATGTTCAGCAAGGCGTTGCGGCCCGTGCGCTCCGTGAAATGGATGTGCTGCATAAAATTGCTGATACTGAAACACAGAAGAAAGACGAAGACAGCAAGCCAACAGAAATTGCGAAAACAAAATCTGATGATGGGATGATGACGGTTCATGCTTCGCGTACGGATGACACAGGAAAAATTGTTACTTCCACTGAGTCTAAACCGATTGATCCTAAAGCAGCGAAAGTTGATATGACCGATGTTAATCTTTCACCTGCACAAGACACGGCTAAACCTGATTGGAAAAACAAAAGCATTTCTGAAAAGGAACAAGAACTTGCCAGTATGCAAGAACGTGTCGATTTTCTGAAACGCAAAAACGCTTATATTCGTGCTCATCCGGAACTCACTCGCAAAGATGATAAAGCGATTGATGAAGCTGTGAGAAACGAAAAAGCAAATGCGGCTCCTGTTGTTGGAAAGGATGCGGATCAAAGTGCTGTTGTTCGCTCGGAAACTATCGCTTCGAAACCTTCTGCTGCGCCTGATGTTGAACGTGCTGTTCCATTGGAGAAAATGCCGGAGCCTGTTGCAGTAGAACAAGTTGCGGATGCAGGACAGCAAAAAGGATCAGCAAACAATTCAAGCGGTGCTGGCGCTCGTTCGGTTCCTGCAAGCGGTAGCGGATCAAGTGCTGCTCCTTCGCTTGATAACATTCCTGTGATTCTGGAAGATCCGCTGCTTAATCTGATTAACGTGGGATACGTGTAATGGCTAACTACCTGATGAAATCAACAGGTGCGCCAGCTATTCAGCCAACCGAAACTTTAGGAAGGGATAGTATTGTGAACGTGGATGCGATGTATAAATTTCGCATTCATAACAAAGCGAACACAATTGCTTTCACTGGATTTATTCCACCTGATTTTGGTTTCGAGTTGGCTTCTAACTGGACGCCGCCATTTGGCGATACGTCGCTGATGGATATGGCACAACAAAAATTGTCAGGCGCTGGTGGCGCACTTGGTACGGTTCAATCTGGACTGACACTTGGTGGCGCTAGTTCGTTTGCGAAAATTTTCAGTGCTAAAAAATGGAGTGGCCCTAGTTATCTTTCGCTTAACCTTCCGGTATTTTTGGATGCGTACACAGATACAAAAACAGAAGTTGTAGACAACATTGTTAGCCTTCTGAGTTTGTGTGCGCCTTCTGAAAAAGGTGGCATTCTGGTGCCGCCTGGCCCAGCGCCAATAAATGAAGTTGCAGGCTCTGCGATTAATTCCGTTAATCAGGTGGCTGGAACCGATTTTAAAAACCCGGTTGATGATAGTGAAAGTTTCACTGTGGACATTGGTAACTTTTTCTCAATGAGTCCGTGCGTTGTTGATAGTGTTAGTGCAAACTTTGATAACGTGTGGGAAGACGGAACAGGTAATCCAATTTCAGTCGATTTTATTTTGAACGTGTCGAGCTATTTTGCTGTAACGCGTGAGGACTTGAAAAAATGGCTGAAAACTCAACCCAAATAATTGATAGTTTTGGGCGCGATGCTTTAAAAGAAACTATCTTTGACGACGTTGATAATTCCAATTCTGTAAATGTTAGAATAGACGCATCTATGGAAGGCAACCCACAGATGATTTCTTTCAAACAGTTTGGAACCAACGCATATTGGCGTCACATTCTGATCGCGAACGGATTGTTTCATCCTAGCGAACTGGTGGCGGGTATGTTGATTAAAGTTCCAATCAAACGCCCTGTGCAACCAATCAAGCGTGTGACAAGGACAACAATCTGATGCCAATCGTTAACGGTAAAATTGTTCGTAGCAAAACTTCCAAAAAAGTTGTTAAAGACGAACCGAAAGTGAAGTCTAAAAAGAAGTCTTCTGAGAAGGAAAAGAAAAACCCTATCAAGAAAGGCTACGACGATTTAGAAAAAGACGTTAAAGCAAGCAAGCCTAAGAAGTCTGAAAAGAAAGCCAAAAAGAAATCTCCGAAAGAAGATTTTATTCGTACTGGTGCGATGGCAGGTTTGCAGATCGAACAGTCGGAATACAATGGCGATCAGGTTGTCGCGGTGCGTAAAATGTATTGCACCAAAAATGATCCGGAAATGAAAATCGGCAAAGGCGGTTTTAACTTACCGCTTGATGCAGATGTTCTTGATGGCGTCATTGAGGCTCTGCAACAGATACGCGATTCAATGTAATGTGTGATTGCGCCTTTCGGGGCGCTTTCGCTTTGGAGTTTTTATGGCTACTGAATCCGCAGGTGGAATCCACGGACAAGGTTATATTTCTCTTTTAGTAGATGGCAAATCTCTTCCACCTTCCCCCGGCTTAATCCGCTCTGTTAATACTCTCGAAAATACTTTTTCGATTCCCGCCGCTGTTCTTGTGCTTGTTGATCGCAATAACTCTTTGCGTGACAAATACGCTATCGTTGATGGAACTCAAATCACAATCACGATGGGAAGCACAATTGAAAACGCACTCACCACAACTTTCTCAACTATCGGCGTACGCGAGTTTGACGAAAACGGTATGCGTGTTTTGCGTGTTGTTGCAGCAATCAATGCTTCGAAATTTATTTACGACACGGCAGGTTTCAGCGTACGCGGCACAAGCATTCAGGCGTTGCAAAAGATTTGCGATCAATGCGGATTAACTCTTGATAGTAACGTGCAAACAGACGACAACATGTTGTGGCTTAGCGCCGCGCAAAGCCCAAAACGTTTCATGCACGAAATCGAACAGCATATCTGGATTGATGACGAAGCGCTTCCCAAAGTTGCGTTGACCAACGACAGATCCATGATTGTTCGAAACGTTAACGAGGAACTGCAAAAAGACGCGCAGCACATTTTCTGTTTCAACGTGGAAGCTGAACGCGGTCAGTATCCTTTAAAAGAGTTTCGTCCTAAAAGCTCAAGCGGCGTGATGAACGGTGTGAGCAACTACGGCGAACGTTTGTTGTGGAACAGTAGCGACGGCAAAATAAATGAACTGAAAGGCGTTAGCGTTAAAGGAAAAGATCCGTTAAACGTTAACAGCGATATTCGCGAGGGGATTGTTGGAACACGACAGGCTTACGCTCGTCCTACCAACGATAGCAACCTGCACAAAAACTTTCAGCAAGCCTATTACAACTGGAAGCGTCAAAGCATGGCGTATACTGAAACTGCCCGTGCCTTGTATGTTGGCGGCGTTTCAAATATTCGTTTGCTGGATTGCGTCGAAGTCCGAAGCTGTTTTCCTCAGAAAGATGGCGCTGGTGTTCTGGATTACAAAACTTCCGGCAACTGGATCGTGATTGGAATAACGCGCAGCTATCAAGGCAGTGCGTACGCTGAAACTTATTTGCTGGCACGTAACTTTACTGGCGTGAAGGGCGAAACAAATATCGGCGGCGGCAAAAACATTCTCAGCATTCCAAAGGCAACCGTAGCAAGTATTCTACGTCCGTTCCAGATTAACCCAAACATCAAGCAGGCTCTGGATAGCTTGAGTCCTATCGACAACATTTTTTCTAATCACGAATTGCGTTTAAACGTAATGCTCGATCAGTTTAAAACCGATAGCGACATTTTCAGTTTTCCGGAACTGGCTGAAAAGTACGGTGAAGGCGCAGACATGCTTAACTCGCTGATGAAAGAATTTAACATGGCGCGTTTTCTTGCTGGCGTGTGTGACGTTCTGAACAGTCTTGAAAAACTGAGTATCAACATTGCGATTGATTTCGGCCCCAGCATTTTGAGTTCTCTTGCGAACCGTATCGATCAGATGGAAGGGATGTTAGGCGGCTTTACCGATGACATAAACGGATTGATTGCTAACGGCGACATTCCTGATTATTACATGGGTGGCCCACAGTTTTCACAAAGCTGTGTAAGCAACAAACTTAACGATCTGCAACGCGCTGTTAAAGATGAATTGCCTGACAGATGTTTGGATGCAAGTTCAATTTCAAAACTGTTTGGCCCTTCAACAAATCTTTCGCAACTGATTCGACAGGCAGAAGAAAATCTTCGTAACCTGTTGTGCAGTATGGGCGACGGAACAGTAGACGGCAGTAGCAAGTTTGGTGCGCCTAATGGCGAGAAACTTGAAATGTATTTACCGAGGGCAGGCGCATGATGAATCTTAACGGCCATGTTGGGAAAAAAGGAATTGATCCTAACATGGAATATGAAGCAGTTGTTGTTGATAACAACGATCCAAAAGAAATTGCTCAGGTAAGAGCGCGTGTTGTTGGGATCTTTGATGACATTGAAGACAGCCAACTTCCGTGGATTCGTCCGTCGATGAATCAAGTTGAAGGATACAAAGGTGGAAATGATATTCACGCTTTCGGAACAATAAATATTCCGCAAAGAAATTCTAAAATAACTGTAAAGTTTCCTACAGGAGACATGTATTCAGGTATTTATGAATTGCGTTCGCATATCACAGAAGCCGACATGTTACCAGAGGCCAAAGTCAACTATCCGCATCGTTTGGTACAGCGTTTAAGTAGCGCTACGCAACTGATTATAGACAGAATGACGCGTGAGATTTTTATCACGCATGGCGGCGATTTTCACTTTACGATTTTTGGCGATGTGAATCAAACCATCATCGGAAACCAACAGCTAATTGTTTCTGACAAAAAATCAGATGTGCCTGCTTATATCCTGCAAGATCCTGTGATGATTGCAAAGTCACTCGACTCTAATCAGAAAAAACGAATCAAGTTTGCTGGCTCTGCAAAGGGCGCTGCGGGTAATCAGTACACGCTGATCAAAGGAAACCAAACAGTTGAGGTTCGCGGAAACCGTAAAACAATTGTTCACGGAAGCGATAACCTTGAAGTTAAAGGTGAAGTCACTCACAAAGCGGGTAGCAAATACAAAGTTAATGCTGGTCGCATAGATCTCAACTAAGGAACTCTTACCATGTACCAACTCTATAAAAAATTAATCGTCAACTTTATTGCTGATGGGCGTTTGCAGTGTGTGCTTGCGGATGTAACTTTGCAAGGCCGCAACGATGTGGAACTGCAAAATAAATGGGCAGGAATCGTTCGCGAAAATCTTGCATCCATTTACGCGCTGGAAAGTGAAGACGTTGAATTTGAAAACGGAACTTACATTACCGACGCACACAGTTTCAACTGCAACCTGCAATACATTCCTGTGCCTCGTTCGCGTCGTCCGGAAAATCGTAACTGCATTCTGTGTAGTCTGGAACAACGTTTTTCAACTGATGAGATTCAGATTGAAATTCTGGAAGAAGATCGTGAGCCAAATCCGATGCGTTCCTATACCGCGTCTGTTATTTGGGTAGGCGCAGGCCGCATTGACTCTCACGTTCTGTTTACAGACAAAGCGATTCTGGATAAGAAAACGATTCTGATCGGTTCGCTTTCGGACATTAAAAGTTTCTCCAACAACCACGCGATCATTGCTCATCTGTTTGGTGACGGTGTTAGTCGCAGCGTGGAGAACAAAGAAATGTGTGACGCCAGTTTCACTATGGCTAACATGGCTGGAGAAATCGGCTTTGCTTTTGATTAAAGTTTTCTGTGATGAGCCTTTAACTGAGATTCATGCACGAAACCTTTTTAAGCTGGTCTGTAGCACAACGAAAAGATTAGGGCTTCCGCATGGGAGCCATTTTCTTATTCTGCGCGGAAAATTCGCAGATAGCGCTATAGTTCAGATTGCAAAAGTTAACGTGAACTGGACTCGTAAAAAACAACCTGCAAAATATGCCGTTCAAATTGGCTTGCCTGTGCGCACTTCTGCAAAGATGCAGATAATCCGCTGCCCGAACTCGCTAATTTGAAAAGGACAATTCGAATTGGGAGAAAGTCATGAGAACGTTTCCAGAAGTTTTTGGAACAGGTACATTTGCAACTCAGATTGAACCGCGCTCGTTAGCTATTATGGTGGCTGCTTCCGCATTCAATTTAACAGGCGCTCGTAACATTAAAGAAGATGCGTTTCAGTATGGCGATAGCCGCGCTGCAATCATCGCTACTGCGTTTGCAGAATGCGCTCTTTATGTTCAGCGTATCTATAAAGAAAAGCCTCACGCTCGTATCGTTATTCTTTCGACTACTGCAAACGGTGCGCCGTGTAGTGCGTTGGTTGTTGATGAAGCCGGAGAGCCAATCTTTGATCCAAAGAAAAGTTCATTCGCGTATTGTTTCGATAACTATCGTTACGGCTACAACGTCGGCAACACGGTTATTGAATACGTTGCTGCAAGTTCTATGTCTATCCACGCTGCAATCGACGAACTTTCGAAAGCAGGTTTTTGGGTAGACCGCGCTTGGAACTGGCACGAACCAAAACCGAGAGCGAGTGACTACCTATGAAAGTTTTTCTTACCATGCAGGAAGGTGACGGACGCAAACCGCGAAAGCAAAGCGGCGTCATTCCGTATCGCTGGTCTGAAACTGGCGAACTTGAAATTTGTATGATCCGCACCAAACACGCAAAAAATTGGGGACTGCCGAAAGGCGGTAAAGAACCTGATTTGTCTCTGGAAGCCAGCGCACTAAAAGAAGCGATGGAAGAAGCAGGCTTGCGTGGTGTTCCCGGCAAGAAAATTGCTAAGATGGAATACGTTAAAGGAAGTACCGGACGCCTTCAAAAAGTTACGTGGTTTCTGATGGAAGTTCATCAAGAAATGTCGAACTATCTTGAAGTACATCAACGCGAACGTCGCTGGTTTAGTGCAGAAGACGCGCTCAAGAAAATTGATCGTGATTGGAAGCCTATTTTAAAACAAGCGCTCAAAAAGCTGGATGACGGTGCGACGTAAGCGGCGTAATTTTCTGGTGCCAGCAATTGAATTCGTAAGTTTGTCGCGTGGTGAGACAACGCAGTTTTTAACGAAGGCAATTGTTGGCTACTGGATTGATAAGAGATTTTCGAACCACATTGAATTTGGATTAAACAAACGTGGCAATTTACGTGCGGATGTTTGGTCACTCAATACAAAGTGCAATGTAGTAATCTCTGAGGTTAAGAGTAGTTGGGCTGACTTTTCTAGCGATAAGAAATGGCACAAATACTTTGAATTTTGCAACAAGTTTTATTTCGTTATTTCAGAACGTTTGTTTGAGACTCACGGTGAAAAGATTCTTGCACGTATCGCAGGAAGCGGCGCAGGTTTGATTTGTGTAAGCCCGATGGGTAAAGCTAAAGTAAAAAAGAATGCAACTCTGCATCAAGCATCAAACAAAGTTCTTTCCCGTTTACTAATTCACGCGGCATGGCGTGGAGGCACATTTAGGTAGCACAATGAAAAAGATTGTTCGTTTGGAAGGTCTGGATGGCGGCGGTAAATCAACTACTGCCGAAGTTCTGGAGACTACTTTGCGTTTGCGTGGTCACAATGTTTTGCGTGTTCACGAACCCGGTTCAACTCCGCTGGCTGAGAAACTCCGCTCTATCGCACTGGATGATCCGGAACCGCGCAGCAACCTGACAGAACTTTTAATTTTCCTGACAGCGCGTAGTGCGCTTATGGATATGTTGGAAGCATCGCAGGCTGACATTATCATTTCAGATCGCGGCTATCCGTCAACGTGGGTTTATCAGGTCAAAGATGATATTACTCAGGTGATGTATGATCGCACGGTCAACTTGCTGAATCCGGATGTGCCAACTATTTCTGTGTTGCTGTCATGCAGCTACGAAACTTATCTGTCACGCCGTGGCGAAAAACGCGAAGGTTCGGATAATATTGAACGTCGTTTGAAATCCAAAGAAGCATACGAAGAACTGACCGAGCGCTATAAGAACTTCCCCGGCGGCTACGACATGCACTTTGAAACGGACAATATTACTCCTGCCGAAATCGTAGGGGAGATTTTGAAATGTCTTTCTCAGTAAAACTTTACGGAAAACTTTCACGCGATCAGCAAAACAAAATCCTCGAACAAATCGAAAAAGACAACGCGCACATTCCTCAGTTTTCTGAGAAGTTTCGTACCCTTGCGTTGTTCACTGTTCAAAAGCAACTTAACTCTCGAACAGTTGATTTGTTTAGCTTTGATAGTCGCGGTCGTAACATGGCTGTTGGTTATCGCATTCATTCTCGCGACAACCGTTTCTTTGCGGAACCGTGGGTCTGGATCGTGGATGACATGGATAAAAATGTAGGAACGGAAATCACGCAGTTGCAGGATAACTCTTTCTACTTTGGAACATTCATCCCTCAGAAACTTTTTCAAACGTATGGCTCAAGCGCGTATAACGTTATGCTTGGTAATCTGCGACTTTTGCAGCAATGCTCTATGCGTAAAATTTCCTTATAAGGAATCGTCATGATTAAGCAGAAACAAAAACACGTAATTTCCGATTTGGGAATTTATCCGCGCTCTATCTCAAAAGTTGGTGAGCATTTTATCGGGCATAGTCAGTATGCGGCTTATGTTTGGCACGGCGGCGAAATCACTGAGATTGTGCCGTGCCAAACTATCCAACACGAAAGCGTAAGCGCAGATATGGTTGAGCGTATCAGCGGCCTGCACTTTGCTGGTACTCGCGACGATAACAAAAGCGTGTTCATGAGTTCAAGCAACGCAATTCATCTGGAACTTGTGCCGCCTCAAAGCGAAAGCATTTGCTACGATATGGCAACCGCGATGCAAGTTGCTAAAGCGTATGCTGAAAGTTCCAGCCGTGCCAATGGCGCACTTGAGATTAGTTCTGAAAGTGCTGCGCCAAAGTATCTGAAATACAACGGCAAGAAACTTGCGATTGATGATGCGTCAGACGAATACGATCTTGAACTTGAAAAAGGCGAGTTCGTAAAAATCGTTTACCTGACAAAAGATCGTTACGATCTGCGCATGAAAGATAGTCCTCGAATTCCATTCGTTATTCGTGGACACGCTTTCGCTCAACAGATCATGAGCAATCTGGAATTTACTGCGCCGTTTGGTCAAATCGCGGATGTGAAAACTGACACGTACGCTTATGTCGGCACAACCAAAAAGAAACTGCCAAACATCGCGAAAGATACCGTTGTTCTGTTGCGTCGTAAGAAACATTATCTTGCGCACAACTTAGCGGTGCCTCTCGAAAGCTGGATGACAGCAAGCGAAGTAAGCGAAGTTCTGAAAGCGTTACGTGTTGATCCGGAAGCGCCTAGCTACATCAAAGGCAAAGCGATTCGTAGCACTCCGAAAGTTGCGCCAGTTGGTAAAGCTGAAACTCTGCCGAAACTGAAAAATGCCGAAACAATCAAAGGCCCGTCACCTACTCGCGGCCTGCGTACTGTTTACGGTGCATTCTTCCCGGTGAGTCCGAGCACTCCAAATCGCAGCCGTATTGTTTTCGAAGATACTCAGGCCAAACTGCAAACGCTGGTTCGCGACATTATCGCAACCTATAGCAGCCCGGTTGATTATCGTCTGTTTACTTCCACAACCTCAGACGAAAACTATAAAAAGACTCGCAACAATAAAGTTGTGATCAAAACTACGCCGATTCTGGAAAGCAATTACAACGTTACGCAGACTGTGAAAATGGCTGTTGATGTTTCGCATCCTGCTTTTGTTGAACCGAAAACTGGCGCACCAGAAATCACCTTCCCTATGTATGCCGGACAAGAAACCAAAACTCTTGATTATTTCCGTCGCCTGATTGAAGAAGGTTATTTCAGCACTGGCGTTCGTTTGTCTCATCCGCAGCCTGCAACTGGAATTCGTTTTAGCGCTGCTGCAATGGATGACACAATCTACGATCAGATTATCGGCGTCGCACGTCGCATTACCGCCTACATGATTCATCAAGGCGTTCCGTTGAAGAAAGGCGATATTCGTATTGCGCGTGGAAAGAAAGCTGCTGAGATTCGTTTTAATCTGCCGCGTCTTTCTGCGCAAGAGCAAGCGAGTGTTGAAGCAATTCAGAAAGAGTTCCCAACTCTGAATGCGCCAATCTACGAAACAGTAAGACCAAAACAGCCAACAGTTGAAATCACCGCTGTTGATATTCATACCGGTAAAGTTACTGCCCGTGCTCAACGTGGCCCTGCTTTGTACGGTGCGCCGTTTGAAGTTTTATGGTCAAATGTTCGTAGAAAGAATTTCGCATAAAAATCTCCGAATGCTAATTATAAAGAGTACGACAAGGGCGGTAATCTTAGTCCTGTTCATGACCCTAGCTAGTTGGATGAAATTTTGTAGTGGTGCGAAATGAAATCTGTAAAGTGGGAATGTAACACTAGCAGCCGAATCACATGTAGTCTCACAAGACGCGCCTAACGTGGGGATTCGAATCGCTGTCGCTCATTCAGACGGAGCAAACAAGACAGCGGTTTAGCAGACAGCCGGAAAGACTGCCTATTGCGTTCTGATGCTTTCACCTTTAGAGCGCAACGGGAAGTTATCGGACTTCAAGTGCAACGTCACACTTCTACTCAATGCAATACTGGATCAAGCGGAATCGTGCCAGTGAGTTAAAAGTGAAACACGATTTAAAAAGTGATTTAACTTCCGCAGGTAAAGATTGCTAAATTCCTTATGGTTGTTCATCCAGCAAGACTTTATCCCGTTGAAAGTTTAGACCAGCGTTAGTAGGGATGCAGGAAACTTTTGGTGGTTAGCGCTGAAAAAGTGGAGACGGTAAATACTGTCGAGCGCAACAAATTCTTTGGCACTGTTATAAGAAAATCTGTAAACAGCTTACAAGACACAAACTAATGTCTGGGTGCGTGGATTCTAAGTTACATGTTTTCAGGTGGAAAACAGGACTACTGAGTTTGGTCGAACACGGAAGTTTGACAACATTCTGTATATTCATTTCTGTAAAGTGGATATACCGGATAGTGGCTGGTACTTTGTCCGTTCTGTTGTTGGATTAATTCTTGACGGTATCGAATGTCCCTAACGCGGTTACTTTCGCATTCGATTATGTTCCACCGAAAGAAAGTTTAAACAGTGGGTGCCATTACGCATTGTCTGTTGATGTCAAATAACAGCCGCAGGCCAAAGATCATTTAAGCGGTAAGTGCTTAGCACGATGGGTATTTACTCGCGTCTCAGGTGAGGCTTTGTTTTGAAATGTTTTAGACCTGTGTTAGATGGGATACGGGGAAACATTTTGAAGTGCCGGGAGAGTTTGGGAAGACAACTTGCATTGCGTTGCCCTTAACAGCGTAATGCAGGATGTTACCTAACAGGAAAACAAAATGGAACCTAGCGAAAATAAACGCATGGTTGATTACTATCCCGATGATGACAGCCACATTGTAATCGACATTCCTCGCATGGAAGAAGCGATGGCCGGGCCTTACTTCACAGTACCCGACAATCTAACAACCCATGAAGAAGTTATGAAATGGATGGACGATTGCAACGAAGGCAAAATCGAACCTAGCGGAGAAAGTTAATGAGTGCGGAATACGTGATTCCCTTAGTGTTCTTTGGAATAATTTTGTTTCTTCTTTTTGGCGCTCCATACTTTGCAGAAAAGCAGGCCCAACTTGATATTGCAAAGTGGGAACGTGAGGAAAAAGAGAAGCAGCAAAAACAATTCTGTTCTGAGCAAAAATCGTTTGAAGAAAAGATTCACAGAGATTGGTTTTTCGGAGACTAATCTGTAAAAAGAACTTGTAGCATAGTGCTGCAATAGACGTAAGGAAACATACAGAGTGAAAGATCTCATCGTCCTTATGTCGCTACTAATCTTGCTTTGGCAAGGAGTGAGATTAGGCATTAGACAACTGATGTGTGGCGTTCGCGAAGAATTGCCACGTCCGGCTAAGTCGCAAGGCGCGACAACAGCGCACGTTCGGGGGATGTGTTGGACAGCGACAACAACTTGCCTATGGAGAAATTCAAGTTTTAGTAGGTGATCAAAACAGATTGTTCGACGGAATAGTTTGTTAGCGTAAAGAAGCGTCGTGTTAAACTGTTGGGCGAAGTTGACGAAAGCACACCAGCAATTGTCGATGAATGAAATCCAAAATGCGGCGCAGGCTTTATGCGAATATGAAAGCCACAGAAAATTTGATACGCGAACGGGTGGCCTTTTGGCTGCCCGTTTTCGTTTCTGCCACTAATTTAACCTATAACCGAAGGAGACAAAAATGGGCAAACCAGTTATCAGATTGGGTGCAGATAAAACCACAGGCCATGATGGTTACTTTCCTGTTGTTGCTGTTGGTGCCAGCGGAAATGTTTTCGTTAATGGAAAAGGCGTTGTGCGTAACGGCGATCCCTATCAACCGCACTGGAAACCAAAAAAGCCGCCGCATACCGGATATGCACAAGGCACATCAACGGTTTTTGTTAATGGCAAGCCTGCACAAGTTGCTGGCGATCCTAACACTTGCGGAGACACTGCAAGCAACGGATCTAAAAACGTAGGATTCGGATAATGGCAATCACACAAAAGAAAGTTAATATTCAAAACGGTCAAGCCACTTACTCCGATATTTCTATGGACATTAAAATGGAGTTGCGTGATACCGTTCAGGATATGGACAGCATTACGCAAAAGATTTTATTTGTTATCGGCACACGCAAAGGCTCTCGCAAGTGGCGTGAAAAGTTTGGTTCGTTGGTCTATCAGGATCTGTTCGAACCTTTCGATGATGAAACCGCAGGCTGGATTAAAACTCACATTCAGACCGCGCTTGAAGATCCGGACAACGGATTAAACAATGACATTACGGACATTACCGTAACTGTTTATCGTTCCACACAACAGACGTACGAATGTTCTATTGGGTGGCGCGTTCCTCTTCTTGAAACAAAAGAGTCAATCAATTTCGCACTGAGGCCGCAATGACAATTCTAAATACATTTACTACGCATGAGGAATTTGCGCAGGATATTTTGCGTCGTCTCTCTGAGTCAACTTATTGGACAGACAAGCAAGTTAGCAGCATGACAAGTTTGCTTGCCGATGCGCTGGGTGATTTGGGTATTACCAACAGCACGGCAACAATGATCGCTGCGCGTGAAGCATTTATTCGTTTGGCCCGACGCACCACAAGTATTTATGCTGGCGCTCGTTTTCTTGGCGTAGACATTACGCGTAAAAGTGCAGGCGCAGTAACAGCACGAATCACAAACACAGGCCGCAATAAACTCACGCTTGATCGTTATGAACCAATCAGCGTCGGACGTTACAGCGGAATGTTAGCCGAAGTAACTCAGTGGGAAGCAGGCGAAACAAAAGACGTTCCTGTTATCATTGGTTCTCGTTTTAAAATGAGTCAGATGATTACCGAAAGCAGTGATTACATGAGCGTTGATCTCAACACTGAAAATTTCGAAATCACTGATGACATTAGCGTGTGGTTTGAAACTCCTACCGGACAAAAAATTACGTTTGATCGTTTCGACAAGTGCTTGTTTGAGGCGTACGAAAATCAAAACATTTTCATCGACGTAACCAAAGACAATGGCGATGTTTCGATTCAATTTGGCGGCGAACGTTGGGGAAGCAAACCAACTGTAGGCTATCTGCTACGCGTTGAAGCAACACGATCACTTGGTGCATCTGTTAACGATGACACAATCGGATTCAAAACTGTTGCTGTGAATTACAGTGTGCTGCAAGGTAAAACAACAACGTCTATCGGCGGCGCAAGCAACGAACCCGATCCGGATTACTACCGCAAGTTTGCTCCGGTGCTTGGTCGTGCGAAAGGAAAACTTATTCGCCACGATGAATGGAAAGCTGCAATCAGTTTGTTCCCGGATGTTGCAGACGTTGTGATTATGTCTCAGCGTGACATTGCACCAAACGATAAAGAATGGATGGGCGTTATTCGCGTTTGTGTTCTGCCTAAAAACACAAGCACTTGGGGCGGCATTAATCCGAGTCCAGTTAGTGCGCAGTGGAATAAATTTCTCGCATGGCTTGAAGGCAAATATAAATCTGAACTTGAAGTGCAAACGTGGAATCCAGATAAGCTGGCGGCTGATGTTGTTATCGACGTTGCGCTGTTTGCTGATGCTGCCGGAACTCGCCAGAGCAATTCAGACCAAATTTATGATGCAGTCGCGAAACTGTTTGAGCGTAAAAGCGGATCACTTGGTAAACGTCTCGCGCTGTCTGACATTACCGACGCTGTGAAATACGATCATACCAATCCGGATGCACCTGTTCGCCGCGCCAGTGTGGACTATCTGAACGTGATTAGCCCGGTTCAGGATCTTATTCCAAACAGTAAACTTGAATACGTTGCGCTGCGTAACCTGCAAATCAATGTGACGTATAGCGAAAGGAATATGTCATGAAGTCATTAACTCCAGATTTCTTTCTGGATTTCTTTCAGGACAATCCGGCAATTGGTGAGTTGCTGGATATTCTGGCTGCACACAATGACGAACAAAACATTTCAACGATTCAACAGTTGATTGATATTCGTCGTATCAGCAAAACAACAGGCACCAATGTTCTTGAAGAAAGTGTTCAGGAACTTGGGATTAACGTCACTCGCGATATTATGGCGTTTCGTGGCGAGGCGTTTCGAAATATTTTTGATACGCTGCCGGAATACAGCAAAGTAAGCGGAACTAAAAACTGGTCTAAGTTTGTTGCGATGATTCTTGGTGCGAACTTTGAAACTTATCGTTTGTACACCAATGACTTTCAAACGTTTGTGCCTACGCCGCTTGGGACACTAATCAAAGACGGTGGCACTTGGTACAAAACAACGCAAGTTGATTTAGAGATTGATGCGCATCTGATCAATAGCGGATTGGATTTAACGATTGACCGCGACAGCAAATCCGAAATTGTTCCTGCGCTTATCGCAGTTGGAATGACTCAGGAAGAAGCGGAAGCGTGGCACTTAAACCACGTTGGCTATGATCCGGTAAACATTGACCCATATCAAAAAGCAGCACGTAACGTAATGTTCTTTCGTCGTGCTTCTCAAATCTTTTATCAGTGGGCACCAATCGAAGAAGTTTTACGTGGCGTGTATACAACGATTAACGTTGCTGCTGAGATTTATTTGGGAGCGCATACCGTTGTTGAAAGCACACGTCGCAGCTATGTAGGCAAAGCGCTGGTAAGTGAGTTGCAGTTTATCCAGCCTGATTATGTTCACGGCGGCGAAGAAATTGTTTTCGGCGTGAATGTTCTGTACAGCGATAACAGCAACATTACCGAAGAAGTTTACGTGAAAGATCATCCTGCGATTCAGTCACGTAACGGTAACGCTGTTGTGTTTAGCGAACCGCCTGCAATCCAGACCATTGATTTGACTGTTGTGTACGGCGATACAGAACACGCTATCAGTGTGCGTTTGTTCCCGCTTGGAATCGAACCCGATCCGGAAGAAATCGAAATTGCTGTGAAAACTCTTTATGGCAATAGCAGCGCACAGATTCAGGTTTACGGCATTTATGCAAACGGACAAAAACGTGATCTTACTGCGTCAGGCAGTTTGATTATGTCGAGTCCGATTGGCACGTTTAACGGAAGTTTTTTGGTTCTGCCTTACGTCGCAGAAGATACTGAGATTGTTATCGGTGCTAAGTTTCAAGGCATCTTTGATCACAGTGACAATAAAACTTTTGTGCTGCGTAAAAGTGAAATGGAACTTGTGCCAACTTCTATTTCTATCACGGTTCCGGATTCAATCGATCAAGGTACGGATACAGAACTTCGCGCTTACGTTACCTATAACGATTCAACAAGCCGCTTGGTAGATCCTCAGTATCTTTCTACGTCTGAGAATACTGCGATTGTTGAAAACGTTCTGCGTAGCGGCATTTTACGCACCGACTATCTGACAAGCCTTGTGGCGCAGTATAGCGAGAACGGCGCAACGGTCAGCACTGCGAAGACAGTAAAGTTTGTGGCACCTGTGACAAAGCTGGCTGATCTGGAAATTGTTTTGCCTACGATTGTTCAGGAACGTGAAAACGTTAAGCCAAAAGCAATCGCGCTTTATGTGCTGGAGAGTGCAACGCAAGACCAAATTGACAAACGTGATCCTCGCGTTGTCGTTGCTGAACTTGAAGTTGTTGCTGATTGGACAAGCAGCGCCGATCTTGACAGCGGAGTGCGAAACCTTGCAGGCATGAATCGTTTAACAGGTGAGTTTCAGGCTCCTGTTATTTCAGACGGTTTCGAAACTTTCTCTATCAATGCCAGTGTGATTGAAGGAAGCACGGTTAAAACTTTCTCAAAGCTGTTTGATATTTTCAGCACGATTTACACGCCTCGCATCTTGGAACTTTTGAGTGCAGGCAAACTTGCGTCAGGCAGCACATTGAATCTTCCGGTAGCCGCAACTTGGAATACCAAAAAGACTTGTGCAGCATTGGCAACAGTGACGGCTGAATTTATTCCTTCTCCTAGCGCGAAAACAGAAGCGTATGCACGTACGGTTAAGTTGCAGGAAGAAGCGGTTAAGAACGGACAAGACCCGACAAAGTTTGATCCGAACAATCCGGATTATTCACGCTGGGTAACGCTGAACGTAACAGACAGCACAGTAAATATGTTTGACCCTTTCCTCGGTGCAGGCGCGAAAGTTAAACAGCTTTATTTCAAAGGTGATTTGCACGGCACTGCACGAATCAAAATGCAGTACACGTACGAAAACAAAACAATCGAAAACATTCGTGACATTGTTCTGATTCCTGTCAGAAGTCTGGTAAGCAATGTTGATATTGAATGCTACGATCTGCTGTTTGAAAACTCACGAACGTTTGCGCGTTTGTTTGCGACGTACGAAGACGGCACACAGGAATATGTGCAGGCTGCTAAGTGGTCGGCTGATTGGCCTGAAAAAGATGAAGTAGATTATGAACTGATTCAGTTTATGCCTTCAACTTATTCCGGTATGAGCGTTGTTGAAATTCTACAAGGTAAGACACCTAAAACTTTCGCAGAGTTCAAAGCAATGGAAGTCGCAAAACTTCCTATGCTGCTGAATATCGGTTCACTGGATGAACTGCGCAACACGTTCTTTGAAGGCGCTATTGTTCAGATCAACAAACTTACTGTTGATTGCATGGCAAATATCAAAGCGCGTTTTTATCGCACGGAAACTCGTTTGCCTATTCAGTTGCGTATTCCTGATCCGGAAAGCGTGAACACAATCACAAGCGCACGTATCGACGGAGCAACCAGTATCGGCGCGGATGTGTTGATTGAAAGTTATGCTTTAGTCTGCACGTTTGAAATGCCGGGCATTGTGAAAAACATGGATGGCAGTTACGGCAACGTTCCCAAAACAACGTACGACGCAGAAATGACTTGCGATTGGGCGATCACAGATCACTACACAGTCGAAATTTCTGACAACAATCGAACGTTGATTCCTTCAAAAGAAATCGTTGCAACAATTGATAACGAAGGAGGATTAACTCCGGAAATAAATGCGAACACTGCTGTTAGACTTCGCGCTCGTTATCAGTGTGATGGGTACAGCATCGAAAGATTCCTGATCGTTTATATCACTCGCGCAAATACTTATTTGTTGTCGATGGGTATCACAGGGCAGGACGTTGTTTGGGATACTGCTGAACGCAACCCAACTTTCGATTATGAAAATGGGCGCTGGTTTATTCCGTACGGCTATCGTGTTGTGTTAAACGACGGCACCGAAATAAACGGCGTGGATGGAACTTGGACAATCGGTGATGATACCGATGTGGAAGCAGCTTCGATTGATAGTCCGTCAGGGCATTTGTTTATCGGTGATGGACAATTGTCGGACGGTAAAATTCGAATCAACTGCGAGTTTACAAAGATTAATCCGGAAACAATTCAGAACGAAACGATCCGTGCAAGTCGAGTTGTTTCGATGCAGAGTGTGCGAACAATCATTGAAGCAGAAATTGAAGATGTGACTTCGAACGTTACTGCAAATGCGAAATATCCTCTGACTGTTTCTTACAAACGCCGTGACGGAAAAGTTGGTACTAACCTTTCTCCTGATGCGGATAGTGTGAGATTCGAATGGTCTATCATTGAATCTTCTCCGGGTTTTTCTATCGATCAGAAAGGCGTGTTTCAATTTGCTGCCGCCGAAGACATTCAGAAAGTTACCGTGCGTTGTACCGTAAAAGAACAGCGTACTGTTATCGAGCGTGATATTGAACTGATTTGTTTAAAGGTTGGTTATCCGCAAGATCTGAGTGTTACCGGATTCGTGAATGTTCGCGACGACAGCAAAATTCAGTTGAAAGCATTGCTGGGCCGCTCCGGAACTTTTAACAAAGATGACGTGAGCGCTAAAGCACTTTGGCAGGTAACGAATGATCGCGGTGACTCTGTTACGATTCAAGGCGTATCGGTTGATCAACGCGGTAACGTTTCTATCAATGCTTTGCTTTCCGATGTGCGTTTTGGTATTCGCTGCACGTACATTGAAAATAAAGTTCGACTGACGCAAGTTCATTACATCAACGCGTTTAGCAGCTATCCTTATTATGGAACTGCTCCGTTTGGTATTTCGACGCTTGCACAAGTGGAACAAAATTTAACTTCACGTTTGAGAAGCAGCGAAGGAGGAACGTTTGTGTTCTCGCCACGTACGAATGAATACGGATACTTTATGTGTCCTGCTCGTTTCGGTAGTGCGAGATTTGCAAGCGCCTCTGATTCTCAAGGACAAGTAAACTCTGGATGGAAAGGAATGGACGGTGCGCGTTGGCCCGTAACGGGAAGCGACGGAAAAACTGGCCCACTAACATTGCAGAAAGTTTACGACAACGTGACTGAAACTCTTTATCTGTATCGAAGTAACGAACGTGCTTTTGGAACTGCGGTTCTCACAGTGCGTTATTCATAAATTGATTGGGCGGCGTGTGTCGCCCTTTTATGGAGGCGGTTATGCAATTTGTTGCGCCGAATGCCGTTCCCCGATTGAAGCGGAACTTTGCTGCGGCATTAGACAGAATGTTTTTCTTTGACGATAAAATCGATCAGTCTCGTTTATCGTCAACGGGATGGCCTTTGCTTTGCACAGAAGTTCGTGCGGCAAGTTTTATTTTTGATGGAACAATTTTTAAAACTGGACACGTTCAAGGGCAGGCAACGTCCTCGAAATATTATCCAGCGAACTTGGGCGCAATGGTTGAAACTACGGATAACAATAGCTACTCAAGTTCTGGTGCTGGTAACGTTTCGATCCCTACTGCAATGCCAAACAATATTGCTGATTTTCTTTGTTTCGATTTTGATTCAACAGACTATCAACATTATCCGCTTGGAATAAATCCACGCAAGTTGAACGGTTGGGGAGGCAACGGCTGGAGTGCTCCAGACACAAGAATTTTGTATGCGATGAAAGCAATCACGGCTCTTTCAACCACATACGGAAAACTTGAAACTCCATTCAGCAAAAGCAACGTGAACTATTCTTCTGGTGGCGGTTCGAATACTATTGCCCGTCGATACATTGGACGTTTTGGCACACGCACCTATAAACCCTCAGATAACGGAATTGGTTTTAGCGTAACGCCTTCTGGCACTTCACTTGCTGGAGTTACCGATCCTGCAATTAACCCGCTGCTTAGTGGTGCGAACGCCGCACAGCTTTTTAGTGTGGAGCGTACGGAATATAATAGTTACCAACAAATCTATGCGCCGGGATCTGGTGCAGGGCCGCTTGGAGAATACAACTATTATAACTATCGGAACATCATTGCAAACTGGACTGCGGATAATGTTACGTTTAGCCCGGATGCGACAAAAGGAATTTACTATCCAATTTCAGGAACGCCTGAAACTCCAAACTTAACTTGGGGCGCAGTGTGCATGAAATGGATGGATCAAAAAGTGTTTTTGAAACTTTCAGAAGCAGACTTAAACAGTGCGCAAGTAACGCCTGGCCAAAGTGTGCAAATGACAGCGAAACAAGCTATCAACGCACCGATAGTCAACAAACAAATCTACATGTTTTAACTCAAAGGCTGCCTCTTTTGGCGGCCTTTTTCTTTTCTGAATCGCATTACGCTAATTTTAAAGGACTAAACCAAAGGAGTAAAAAAGAATGGCATCAAATGCAATTTCCGTTGATGCGCTTCGGCTAACGTCTGTAGGAGAACAAGCTGTTACTTCTGCAAACGCTGGTGGCGTCGTTGTAAAACCCGTCGCATTCAAGGTCGGTGATTTTACAGGTTCACAGCCTAGCGCAGTACCGTCGCAACTTTTAGGTAATGAACTTGCGTCGGGCAAACTTTCTTTCGTCCAGATTCAAACTGAAAACTCAGCGCGTTTTGTATTTGATGTTTCTATCGAGTATAAGAACAACGAAGAGATTAAATCTGTTGGCGAAATCCTCATCATGCTCGAAGACAATCGCGCCTTCGGGCATGTTGTGCTTTCTAATCCGATCATGCTGGTTCCGAATAGCAGCGCACGTATCAGTTTGCTTGTTCACTTGAAGCAAGACATTCAGCGCATTCTTGATGTGACGATGTACGACTATGCAACTATTCCTTCTGTTGCAACACTGGCAAATCTTCCGGCGTCTGACAAAAATCAATTCAATGCCGTAAGCGTTTTAGATTTGCACGTTAACAGTGATGGTACTCGTTCACCGGGAACAGCTTTCCGTTATGGGCCGGGTGGTTACAATTGGGGCTTTGGTGAACATGATCGCGTGTATGCAAAAGCAATCGGAAATGATTTCATCAACGCGAATACTTTCAACACTACGCTGAAACTTACGCAAGATGAAATTGTTATCGTCCAGACAATCAGCGGGCCGGGTGCTGGTGCTTGTCGTCATTACAAACATCGCAACGGTCAGTTGATTAATCAGGATTCACCGATTCCATTTATCAGCGCGGCAACAACTATCGCAGTTTGGAAACGCATTGTTAATCCAATCGTTCCTTCTGCTGGTATTCCGTGGCCTGCTGATAGCGATGTTCCTGCTGCGTGGGCGCTGTTTCGCGGTGAAGGTGAAAAACCTTTTTGGGGGCCAATCTCAGGAGGCAATCGCCAAACAACCGCAACACTGTTTACGCCACCGGGCAAACTTATTTTAAGTAGCTTGGTAACAACCGGAACAACAGACTCACTCACTTACGATCTGTCTGAAACTTTGGACAGCGCAACTGATCTGTTGCTTGGAACAAGTGGAGTGTTGCAGCCGCGCACAGCCTACGAAGTTCACGGAAAAGTTTTAGGCTTGTCCGAACATCTGCCGAATGCCGTCACGCTGGATATTCGCCAGTTTCGTTTAGAGCCGTCGCAAGGTCACGTTGTTTTATTTGAGACGTACGATTTTTACGGCGATGGTCAAACAAGCGAGTTCAAACTTGGAAACTTGCCTGTTGAAAGTGTCGATCATGTTTTCGCAGTAGTTGGAAACACATGGCAACCAACAACAGTCTACAAGCTGAATAACGGAAATCGTTTGAAGTTTGTTGATAGCATTCCTAGCGGTCAGAAAGTTTCGCTGTATGCTGCACGATATGAAGAACGCGCAGGCTGGTCTACTCGCATTCGTGTTGCAACTTACAAACTTCCTTACGCTTCTGATACGTTTGAACTTCCAATTACTCCGCTGAATAAATCGCATGTAATTGCAAACTGTGGCGGTCTGCCTGCACACACTGATGATTTTACTTTGGTCGGAAGCACTGTTCGCTTTAGCACACAGATTAAAGCAGACATGCCAGTTGAATTTACGATCTTTGAAAACGTTAAAAGTGTTGGCAGCAAAGACACAAACATTGAAGGCGTGATCGTTGACGTAATTGCTACGCCGCAAGGTTTCATGTTCAAGCGTCAGGGTATGACTCCGCTGAACGTTCCGATGTTTAGTCCTGATATTCTCGCAGGCAAAGGAATTGAGATTGAAGGCGTTTGGCCTTTTATTCGCATTCATTCCAAATCGGCACTTGCAGAAGAAGCAGATCCAAAAGCAATCTACAACATTCAGGATCGCGTTGAGGATAGTGAAGAAATCATTATTCGCCAGCGCATCGAATTTAATAAAGGTGTTGTGATTACTGCAACTGCTGATTTTCAAGCTCAGCTTGGGCCGGGATTTGCTTCAACAATTGGTAACGAGCATATCGAATATGTTCTTGCCAGTGCGAGTCCGGGAACTGATGCGCCTGAATATGCGCGTGGAATTAAAGGAAGCGGCGCTGCTGGTTTTGCTGTTGTGAATTCTGAAACAACAGAATCAATCGCGTACGGCAATGCGAGTATCACGCAGATTTATGATCTGATTCGTGATAATCATCCGGCAGGCTATATCGAAATCGTTGCTAAGATGCGTATCAGCAATGCGATGGTAGGAAACTATCCGTCGAAGTTAATTGCTAATCTTTGTATCAAGGTGGAACCACGATGACCGGACTTCTTCGATTAAATCAGATTAAAACTTCCAGAGAGCAAGACGGCAAAGAATTAATTGGAAGGGAAGAACTTGGTTTCGAAGAAACAGACGTACTAACAAAAACACAAATCGCTGACATTAAATATGATCCTAAACTTGGAAACTTAGTGATCATAAAACAAAATGGGAACATCGTTAAAGTTGGCGGTCTTCCTACTGTCAGTTTATTTGGTGAAGGAACTCCCGGCGGCAAAGGTGCTCCGGGAAAACCGGGAAGAAACGGAAGAAACGGGCGCGATGGAAAAACTGGATCGCGAGGAAATACTGGCCCACGCGGAGGAAAAGGAAAACCGGGGCCGGATGGTGAGGATGGTTTAGATGGGCCGGATGGCGATGATGGTTATCGTGGTTATCCGGGGCCGCCTGGCCCTGATGGGCCTACAGGTGGAACCGGGCCAACTGGCCCTGATGGGCCTAGCGGTGAAGATGGGCCGAGTTGTATTAGCGGCGCAACCGGGCCAACTGGCCCTGCACCAAACACAACTGTTGTTGTGAGTGGCGGCAATTCTCCACCGACAACTAAAAATGTTTTCGCTTGGTGTTTTCCAATCGCAACAACAAATCCGATTCCCGCACTTCCTGCTGTTCCTTCTATTGGTGCTTCTGTTTCAAATACAGATCTTGTTGCAACGCGTGTTGTTGCTGGTAACGATCTGTTTTACGCGCAGGCTTATTTGCCGTGCAACGTGCGCGGAGGAACTGGAAACTATACTTATAAATGGACGATCACAAGCGCACAAGATTTAGTTATCAAAGGCGTTAATGATCGTATTGTGCAAATTGTTTTTAATGGAAAAGTTGATCCGGGCAAAACACTTTCCTTACGCGCAACGATAACTTGCGTAGTAATGGATGTGGGTCAACCTTCGCGCCCTACAACAACCGCCAGCGCAGTTGTGAAAGTTACAGCGCGTAATCCAAAGTAGGAGTAAATTTTTATGCCTTTAATGAAAGTTGATTTAGGCATGGTTCAGTCAGGACGTGCTTCTGACAATACTCCGATTCGCGCACAAAACGGTGTGCTTACTGCACAAAGCACAGAAGTTGGTGTGCCGTCAGAGATTACAAGTGAATCAAGCTACGACGAAACTTCTGGAATCTTAACACTGCGATTTGAAAATGGATCGAGTGTTCAAATAAAAGGATTCCCAACAGCCGGAACAATTCCGCCTGGCCGACAAGGTAATCGCGGTGAAACTGGCGCAGATGGAAAAGACGGACGCGATGGAAGAGACGGACGCGATGGAAACATTGGTTGTACTGGCCCTGTGGGGCCGGACGGCGATGATGGAAATCCCGGTAAAGACGGTCGCGACGGAAATCCCGGATTGCCCGGTGACATTGGGCCAACTGGCCCGACAGGTAACACAGGCCCGCCGGGGCCAACTGGTTCAATGGGAAAACCGGGGCCAACTGGTGCAACTGGTAAAACAGGCCCAACGGGGCCAACTGGTGCAGAAGGGCCGAGCGGAAAATTACAGATCGTTGTAAGTTCTACGCAGCCGGGAAATTTACCAGCGGGTGTGTTGTGGGTTAATCCTTCAATCGATCAAGCTGCAACATGGCCGTAGGAGAAAAATAATCATGGTCGAAAAAGTTGATCTAAGTTTAATTAAAACAGACGGCGCAGGAGAAGTTACTGCCGAAAATGGTGGACTCGTTGTTAAAGAAGTTAGCGACGATACACTAAACGGAAACTTTGATCGTCTTAGCGGAACTCTCGTTTTAAATATTCCTAACGTGGGAAAAGTTTCAATCAGCGGATTCACAACGCCGAATGATATTGGACTTGGGCCGATTGGCCCTGATGGGGAAGACGGTCGCGACGGTATCGACGGAACGCCGGGATCTGATGGTGGTCGCGGTGCTGATGGTTGTCCGGGTTCGCGAGGCAATGACGGTTTATCCGGAAAGCAAGGTGTGCGTGGTGGTCGCGGTAATGTCGGGCCAACAGGTAACACTGGCGCAACTGGCCCTGCTGGTAAAGATGGAGTTGTTGCCGTGTTTATCCAAATTTCTGATCCAGCACTTGATCGCGATGACATTGCTCCGGGGACAATTTGGGTGAAGGGATAATTTTTCGGTGCGGTTTGGGTAAATATAGTAATTTGAACCAAACCACACTGGAGAAATCTTATGGCTCGATTGAAAACGGCAGAAGCATTTGAACGTGCTCAAAACATTCGTAGGGATTGGGATGCAAAAAAATTCCAATCCTATTCCGAGCTTGCTCGTCATTACGAAATTTCCGTTCAGTACGCTATTAAAATTCTGAAAGGAATTAAATGCAAAGACATTGCGCCGCCAGAAGGAAAGTATAAGGACGTTGATTTGTATGGCGTACGTTATGCTGTCTATTCTGATGGTCGCGTCTGGTCGTACACTAAAAACTTCCTGTTATCTTTTACTCGTCGTGCTGATGACTACGCAAGATTCTTTGTCGAGCGTGGGGATGGAACGCGGCAGAAAGTAAAAGTTCACCAACTGGTTATGGAATGTTTCGGCAAACCTCGTCCAAAAGGTGCCACTCTTATTCGTCACTTGGATGATGATCCCTACAACAACGATATTAAAAATCTTGCGTGGGGAACTGATGCTTCCAACATGAAGGATAGAGTTCGAAATGAAAACTATATGTACGGTGAGAACACATCTAAAGCAAAACTTAATCGCAGACAAGTGAAAGAGTTTATGCTTTCTTACGATGGATCTCTTACTGTTACCGAACACGCACGAAAGTTCAAAGAAGAACAGGGCGTTGATATTTCGATACGAGTTTTGCAGAAAACATCGACAGGCGGCAACTGGAAGTTTTTAGGTCTACCGCCTATTGAGTCTGGCAAAAATAATACTGGATTCGAACCTATCATGATTCGATCCGTCCGTGAAAAGTTTAAGACTCATGGAAAAGAATATGAATCCAAAAATGCTTTTGCGAAAGCTGTGGCTAAATCTATCGCGAGAAAAATCGGACGGCCTGTTTATTGGAAAGCCGTACGCTCTTGCTTGTGACGTAGGGGAATGACATGGCAAGATTTCGCGTAAGAAATAAAGCGAATAACGGTTGGTTAGATTGCGCTGATACTCCGATGTTCGTTCGAACAAAAGATAAAACATGGCAACCATTAACTGTTGATACTTTCGCAGTGCGCGGATTGCATGGGAAACGCTGGTACGAAATCGACGCCAATTATGATCCAGACTTTGATGATCCGTGTATCAATCAGGAAGTCGGGAACTGTGGCGGTTCGCCAACTTCCACAACAAAAGGAAGTGGAACAGGCGACGGTTCGCGTGGCCCTAAATACGATCCGTTGAAAGGTTATCCGGGCGGTTATGATTTACCTGATGCAATGCGCACAGGTTTTGGAGTTGGAATCGGAAACGTTTCTCCAACTTCACGATATATAACGCGTCCGGGAATTCGCACGATTGAAAGTTACGATCCTACTGGCCTCGCATCGCAAGCAGGTTTAGGAACGTGGACAAATCCAAACGTTCCGTGGGCGAGTGTTCACAGTCGCGGTGCGCAAATCACTGAAACTGTTTATGCAATTCCACGACAGGAAGGATACGTTGAAATTTCTTTTGCAAGTTATCACGCAGAAGGTTTGAGTGTTGACGTTTATGCCGAAGGAATTCGCGTTGCTTCTACTTGTGGTAAAGTTGGTGGACGTGGACGCATTAAGTTTTTAAACGATCCTGATGCTGATGAAATGCGTATCATGATTCGTGTGCGTAGTTCGCAAGGTGCCAACTGGAGTCTTCAAGTTATTCCACCTAAACTTAATGCAACCAGTGACCGCGCAAACTTGCCGCTTGATAGTCAGGCAGCGTACGATGTTTTAACTTATCCGGATGTGATTACGCCTGAGTATATCGGTACGCCAATTTTTCCTGCGCCGTGTCACGCAACTGTTTGGCCTATTCAGGATCGAATTGTTGGCAGTGACGCATTCGAATATTTCCATTACATCGGAAACGTAGCAGGCTGGACGTATTTAAACTTTACGTCATGGGATAACTTGGATTACATCGAAGTTTATCACGCAGGCAAACGCATCGCGAGTACACAGGAAGCGCAAGGTGGATTGGGCTATTTGTACTTTTATTACGATCCGGCAGGAACACAAAACTATGATTTAATGGTGCGTGTTGTTGCAAAAGATTTTGGTAAGAACGCTGCAATTAGTAGTTTCTATTATTCACTGTATTGTCCTAACGAACGTGGGGCGCGTGAATACAGATTCCCTTGCCAGTACGATTGGGTTGTAAGTGCAGGCCATCCAACAACAGAAGATAACTTTGCACTTGGAACTCAAACCGATCAACGCGCACAGTTGGTTCAGGTTCGCGCCGGAAGTTTTGACACGAAGTTTGAAGTTTTCGATCAGAACATGGCTTTGCTTGATACTGAAAATCTTCTTGCAGGCCAAACCGGAACGCTTGAGTTTTGGAAATATCCTGAACATGTTTTACGAAGCAATATCACGATTCGCGTAACAAGCGGTATCGGTTGCGATTGGAGTTATTTCTGCTGGTGTCCAATTCAACCGCCACACTTTAACGTTAGTGATTTCCTTGTTCCGTATAACTGTTTGGGTGTTGAAGATCCGCCGAGCGAAGCAAACTGGACGTTAACAAAAGGTGTTCTGCGTTACTACGGAAATGTTGACCACACAGTTAACTTAAACTTCCGTATCGCAACGCAAGATGGAAACCGATTTACAGGAGGCGGCAAAGGCAGTCAATTAACGCCTGCTGTTTCTAACACTGGTGGATACTTCCAGAAAACAAACGAAACAAAACACGGCGATCTTTATGGAACTTTGGAATACGAACCGTGGCCTTTAGCAATTGGTAACAGAAGTATCAAAGGCGTTTCGACAAGTTTTACATGGACGGGAACAATCTATCAAGCGAGTTTGTCGCAACTTCCTTCTGCTGCGAATGGTTGGGTGGGCGTAGTAACAGTCTACACTCCAGAAGACGGCGAACAATATGTTGACTTGCGCGTAAACGTAACAGTTAACTACGGATAAAAATATGATCAAGCAGAGTTGTTTATATCTGCGCGGTCTAACTTGTGGTTATTCTGGATCTAATGTTCAGAATAACCAGAGTTGGGTCGATGCAAACATGAGTGAAGATCAGGGAACTCTAACAAGTTTCGCAGTTGATGGACACGCGTCGGGTTATGTTTGCGGATTCGGCAGCGTGTTTATGAATGGCGCGTTTGTCACTCCGTATTCTTTTGATGTTGATGGAAATGGCGGTTGGTTAGGCAACTATAAAAATTCAATGGTATGCGATATTGTTGGCGCACTTCGCCAATTGCGTATCATGATGGATATGGGCGCTAACTATACTCACGGTCGATCAACGCTGATTATGAGCGATGAAGGCAGCGTAACAAATCAGACTGATTATGGCGCGTGGGGTCAGTTCATTAACTATCTTCGCACAAAGCGCTATGACATTTTGCCGCACATGCACAACGAAATTCAGGCAGGTGCTTATGGCTTTGACGGTCAACCTCATTACTTTAAACAATTTTCGTGCGTGATGCTTTTGCTGAGTAGCGGAGCAAGAACTTTCAGCGACACGATGATTAATGCAATGTCGCAGGCAATCAAAGAAGGCGTTTGCTTTATTGTTCTGCAACACAGTCCGGGCCGTGGTAATCAAAACTTCGATGCAATTTTCAATCGTCTCGGAGTTTACACCAATCGCGGAACTTATGTGAGTGCAACTACTCGCGCAAAAAATCGTGCGATTGAAATTTACGGCTTTCATATCAGTTGGCAGGGCGTTGAGCAGTACCATTACAAACAAGCTGTTCGGTATGCTCAAGGCTATTGGTACAACGACAATGGAAATCCAAAGCCGGGAAGTTTGAGCGGTCAGGGCGGCGTGTGGCATCCGATTATGTGCGACACTGTTGATATTAACGATGACATTCGCGCAAGTTCTCCGTTTTATTTTCGCGAGTATTGCTGCGTTGAACCTCATTCCGGATTCAGTGCTGATTTCGATATTGATATGGTTCCGTATAAACCGGATTCGTGGCGAAACGATCTTGATGCGGGTTATCATTCGATTAGCTGGGGAAACAATACCGGACAAAGTTTGGAACAACGCTCTGCAATTTTTTGTCGCTGCGTTGGTTATCAAGTTGCGATTGATAGCGGATTAACTTACAACGGTTATACCGTGATTAACGGGCAACGTTGGGGTGAAGGTCGCTCTTACTCTGTATACAAAATCAGTAAGGCAACCAAACAAGTTGTTGAGCGTCGTGCGTACGATGTTCACGGTGGCGGTCAAGGAAGTGCAACAGGCATCGCGAACGCTGCTGCAATGGCACAATTTCTGAATAGCATTGACGGAAACTTTTGGGTTCTCGTTACAATGTTTGACGAAACAGCTTACAACCATTTGGCAGGCGGTTTACCTCAAGCAATGTATCGCATCGGTGCTTCTCGTCGTGTGTTTGGCACAGACTTCCCTTATCGATCCGCATACAACTGTTTAGGCAGTCCGGGAATCGGTGAAGGTAACGCAATCAACGAAATGTTGAAAGGCGATATTAGCAGCGATCCAAATGCGACGTTTGATGTTGGTTATGATTTTGATTCGAACGGCTGGCCTTTCTCAACAGGAACAAACCGCGACAGTCTTAATCAAACTTGGTTCCGTGGCTTTGATGATCACAATCGTATTGCTCACATGAGCTATGCGAAAAATTTAGACATTGTGGATCTGAATAAAACTTACGGCACTAAAAACACGGTGACTTATCGCGACAATCGTTTCAGAAAGTTGTTAATGTCTGAAACAAAACAAAACGTCGTGAGTGTTGAGAATCCGTGTGCTGCGCAAAGTGTTGTGCAAAGTCACGATTGGGTTCGCGTTTATGCAGGCGCTGGTGCTGAAACAGTTTACTATCCGTTTGGGAACCTGAAAGAATATCTGGTTACTTCAACGGATGACAGCGGCCCAAATGAATTGTGTACCTCGCATCTAATGATGAATTGGGAAATGTTCGACGGTGTTGGAAACAACATTGCGTACAACGAAGCTGGCCCCGATCATTTGCTTTCGTGTGGTGGAGACAGAAATAATCCCGGCTCACTATTCTTTGGTGCAGGCGGTGCGCGAGTGTTTCAGGTCTACGAACGAAACTATCGTTTAGTGGAAGGTGAAGCAGGACGTGATACGAATGATTGGCAGGTTGTTTGGAAATGGAGTGGCCCCGGTTCGCAAGGACACAACATTAAAATCGATCCCGGTTATGAATATATCATGTTTGCGTATGACCGCTACGGAAGTTTGGAATTAGCGGAACGTCATTTCATTGTGCCGGAAGCAAGTCAGTTGCCTAAGTGGGGATCTGGAATCTACAACGCAGATTTCTCAAACTCCACGCTGTTTACTGTTGACCGAAACTTTTATGCAAACGCGTTTTGCACAAAGAGCAGCGATCACGGAACAGAAAACGGCATCATGATGATCATCCGTCGCCCTCTGTTTATGAGCATTGGCCCGGAAGACAGAACAGGCTGGCAGTTAGTTTACAACGATCAAGGCACCAGTGTTCCGAAAGGATCTTATTACGGCATTACATTGGAATCTGATTATCAGTATATGGTTCTTTGTAGTACAGGTAATGGCGGTTTCAGTACGCACCATTTTAACGGCTGGAATAAAACTTTTGAAACTTCTGGTTGGGATAGCGATGCAACAATCGAAGCAGAAAGTTGTGGTCGTTGTCAGTGGTCGCATGATCGTAGATTCTTGCTTACTGGCACAGGCGCATTAAGTACAAACGCCAAAGAATATTTGAACGGCAGTTTGTATGCACCTATTGGCGTGTTTCAGGTTTATCGCCGTCCGATTCTTTGCTGGGAACCGGAAGACGTGAATCGTTAAGAGGAAATTTATATGCCGTCACTTGGAAGATTAGCAATTAAAAATCCATCCACAGGCGCATGGATCTCTAATTTAACCAAAGGTGGGATGAAGGTTCGATGGCAGCGGCCTGATGGAGTTTTGGTTTGGGTGCGTATGACTCCAAACAATACAAAACTGAAAAATCCTAATTATGGTCAACCTAACGAGCCTGAATTTATCAGCCTTGTTTGAGGAAAATAAAATGGGATTGGTTCAAGTCGATCCCGCTCTTATCAGTCCAAAGAGCGGATTAAAAACGCAAGTGCTTGGAAAAGTTTCAGACAGTCTCGTTGGCTTTCTTGATCCTGATTCAAAAGATCCGAGCACGGATCTATCTAATGCGAGTTTTGACGGCAACACCGGAACACTCACAATTGTTTTTCCGGATGGAAGTCAGAAAACTGTTACTGGATTACCAACTGCTGATCAAATGAAAGCAGGCAAAGAAGGAAAACAAGGTAAGCAAGGTATTCAGGGAAATGACGGTAAAGACGGAAAAGATGGTCGTGACGGTCAGGCAGGTTGTCCGGGAATCCGTGGTGTGCGCGGTCGCGTCGGGCCAACTGGTAACACAGGCCCAATCGGGCCAACTGGTGAAACTGGCCCCGTAGGGCCGACAGGTGGAACCGGGCCAACTGGCCCTGCTGGTCGCGATGCAATTATTAATCAGTACGAAGTTTCAAGCGTACTTGATCCGTTAACTGGAAAAGAAATTGTTGGTGCGTATGTTGGCAGCGATTTCGATCCAAACACAGGACGCACAACAAACTTCGGACGTGCGCTTGCTCCGGCTTCGCAGTCTGTGATTAACGTTGCGTTCAACAAACCTTTCCTTAACCGTTGTGCTTCACTAACAATTACGTTTTTGAATACCGCAACAAATCAGGCAAAAACTTATTCTATCTATAACTTGGATGGAACTGCTGTTAAGGAAAACGTTTTGCTTGGTGGCTTTATGTTGAAGTCCACTGGTGCGAATACTGTAGGCTGGGATTTCTACTATTCTGCAATAGGGGATTAAGATGATCTTTCTTAGCGTTAACGCTGAGACAGGAGAAATTTATGGGCGTGTGCGAGAAGCTACGCCTACTTCTGTTGAAGTTGATTCCGAGTTGTTTGGTCGCTATATCAGTGCTCCGGATGCTTTTCTTTATTATCCGGATCGCAGCACGATTGATCTGCGTCCTGATTATTCTGCGCCGAAAATTCTTTCGATTCCACCTGAGATTATTGAAACATATCAAGGGCGTTTACAGGAAGAAGTTTTCATTCCTGAATTGGAAGTCAGCGTTTGTATTGCAGGCGCATTAGGCCGTGCTTTTCTGACTGCCGTTGCATTGGCACCATATCAACCGCAAACTGTTTTGGTTTATAACGCAGGCGACTACACGACGATTGAAATAACCAAAGACAATCTGAAATATTTCGCAGGCGCTTACGCCAAACATTTTGCTACGATTATGGGGAATGCTGATGAGTAAATTAAGCAGCTATGTAGACACGCTTGTTGAACTGGCCAGGCAGCAAGGCTTGAGTAGTAGCAACGATATTGTATACAGAATTGCGCCGGAAGTTGTTGTGATTCTTTCAGACAACGAACCGACAGATCACACATTCCCTCTCGACGGCGTTTGGATTGTGACTGACATTGATGCGCAGAATTATAAATCCGTTTATAAGCGCGTCAGTAAAACTCCTGCAAACGATCTTCAAAACACTTGGAAACTTCTTTCTGAGTATGATGAGTTTGCGAGTGTTCAAAAATGGGATCAAGCAGATTTACCTGAGCCTGTTATTTTGAGTGCAAAGGGCGGTCAGCTTGAAGCCGCACTGTTACCGCGACAAACAAAAGCGTACGCAGCAAACGAAACTATTCCTCGAAGTTATGCCGATGAAGTTAAATCAGCATTGTCGAAAGGTTTCGGCGTTATGCTGAATAACATGAATGCGCGAGTAACAAGTAATACCGGGCGCGTAAATACTCTGACGCAAACTGTTCAGCTTTTAAATTCTAAAGTTGATGACGTGGCAACAGGTTCTTTACGCAGCATGTTTGTAATTCAGGAAACACCAACTCCGCTTTGGGCTTTTGCTCACGAATTTGGAGAAGGAAAAGGATTTGTTTTCTGTACGGATGAAAGCGGAGAAATTGTATGGCCGGAAAAAGTCTATACAGATCCATCTTCGCCAAACGTTGTGTTAGCGGAATTCTTGGACTCTGTTTCTGGATTTGGTCTGTTAGTGTTTGCGCCGAAGTAAATACTTTGGTTATGGTGCAAAGCTACGCAGGTGCGTACTACGGCACTACGGTTGTGGCAGGGATGCTACAACAGCCCACGGCAGTTATTTATGTTCCGATAACTCGCAATTTGTCTCGTCCTGAGTTTGACGATTACATGGAACGTGTGACAAGCAAGATTGAGTTTTATCAACCAAAGCGATTAATCAGTATCGACAAAGATTTTCTTAAATACTTGCCGATAACCCTTCAAGAGAAATACAAAAATTCCTATCTTTTTCTGCAAACTTACCAGCCTATGTGCGACAAGATAAACTATCTTGTGGAATCTTCTGACAGAAAAAATGTTCCTCTGTATATTCTTGTGGGTACTCGTTCTATTTCCCGCGACAGTGACGAAGTTATAGATACCTGTGTAAAAACAGAAAAAGAGGTTTTCTATATTCACACTTTGTCGGAATTAAAACGAACCATTACGCTGCTTCAAAGCAAAGACAAAGGCTTTATCGTTAATGCTTTGAACTACGTTGTGGACACTGAGTTTAATACAGTTGTGGATCGCGGTCAGGTGAATCATTACATCAATATGATTAACCGTACGCACACCACGATAGGCAAGTTCTCTTACATCAATCTGGATATTTCTTTGCGCCCTATCATGAAGGACGACAAGATGAGTGTGGAATTATTTGTGCGTCCAAATAATCTACAATCAGAAGACGAAGAAATTTTGATGAAAAACATCATATCCTCAATTGACGGAACACTTTCTCGCTAATTTAAACACAAGAAAGTTTCGAAGGAGAGTAGCAATGACCGGTTCTAAAATGGCGAAGCTACTCATCGTTTTGTTTGTAGGATTTGTCTTGTTACTCGCTTTCTCAACAAGCAAAAAATCTTATGCGCCGAGCAACGTAGTTGGCGACGAAATTGTGAGTTGCGTTTCTGCCGTATGTGTTTCTGATAACACTTTAGGCAACTGCATTGAGTTCCCGCCTAGAGTAGCGCGAGTGATTCAAACCACGGATGTAAATTCTGGCGCAGTTCGTTTTGTAGTTAGTTTGAACAATACTTGCAAAGGAAAATAAGATGGGCGCATTGTTCGAGTTTCTTGGTCAGATCATGGGATCTAATACGCCGACCATCTTTGCTTGCGCTGGGCTTGTTGTAGCCAGCGCATTTTATTATTTCAAGGTGATTCCAGCAATGGAACAGCTTAAAGAATATAAAAGAAAAGAGGCCGAGGGAACTTTCACATCGTCTGATGTAACTGACGGTCTGGAAGAAGTTAAAGCACTGGTAAATAAAATAATCGAAGAAAGTCCGGACTCTGGCGCTGCGAAGATGTTGAGCGATGTTCTAAGGGCAACCCACGAACTAGAACGATCTCTGAATGCGCTTGGACGCGATACTCAGTTTACAACTGGTGTCGTTCGCGATTTAATGTCAGCCGTGAACGACTTGCATACGGAAATTGCAGCGGTGCGGCAGAAGTTACACACACTTTCTGCTGCGGTTTATTCTTCAACAGGAGCGCACGACGATGACCGTCTAGGCGATCTCAGGAGTTTGCGATGAAAGGCTTTTTGAAAAACAACATTGAGTTCCGGAGGTATACTGCGGAACGATATGCAGATTTTTATAAAGCTAAAGCGTTCATGCTTTCGGAAATTCTTGAAACTAATCGGCACCAGTTTACGGCGCAGGCGCGAGAGACTTTACTTCAATACTTCGCGTCTGCAACCGATTGGCTACAGGAAGTTGAGCGTCTCTTTATCCGTAGTGGAACGGGAGCGGCACCAACAGATGAAAACGGAAAGCTGATCATTGAAACTTTCATCGGAATGGAAACTTTTGTGCATGAACTGATGCTCGAAAATCCGGATGATTTTGATGCAAGTTTCACGAATGCTTGGATAGAAATGAGAACACAAAGTTTGGCGGGAATCGTAAACGCTTTTAGTTTACGCCTAAGTCCAAACAAGGAAGAAGCGTTTCGTCTCATCACAGATTTCACAATTGGGTACATGGGCCATACCATGTTTAATCTACACGAAATGGATTACCTAATTGTAAAACGTGAGCGTCCGTTCGTTTACGTGGATAAACTTGATCTCACGGTTATGGAGATCGATCAAGCCACCAACCCTGTTACTCGTTGGACAGTATACAGCAAGCATGGTTTGCTGGCATATTGCCCTAACGTTAAAATGCGAGCTAAGTATATGCTCGACGACAAATACGTGTGCTCTTACGATTTACGAAAAAGCGCGTATGAAAAGTTACGTTGTTCGTTAGACCAATGTGATTCTAATTTCTTTTAGTCTTATTTTATTTCGTTACTGAGTTGATTTGACCGAATAAAATTTTTTAAACAGCACAAACCGGAGAAAGTAAATGAAAGTTGGCAATATTAAGTTAATGACTGGTGCAGTAATCGCAAACCTTCGTGGTGAGCAGCTTGCATCCGATCCTTCACTGGCCTCACTTGTTGCCGCACAAGAAGCCGTCATGTGGTATAACACCACAGACAAAGTTTATAAATACTTCAATGGTTCATCAATCATTGCTCTGAACGGCGGCGGTGAAGCTCCAGATCTTTCTGGTCTGGTAAAAGCTGATGGCTCTGTTGCGATGACTGCTGCGCTGGAACTGAGTTCTGATGATCAGTCTGCTGCGGATTCTAAAGCAGCGGTAAGTAAAGGTCACGTTGATACTCAGCTTGCGAAAAAACTGACTGTTGCTTCTGGCGCACTGACTGCGGATCTTTCTGCTGGCGGTTTTGGTATTTCAAATCTGGCAGCGCCTGTTAACGGTACTGATGCAGCGCGTAAGATCGATATTGAAAACGCACTGGCTGGTATGAACTGGCAAGAAGATGTTGATGGCGTTCAGACTGATGCAACAATGCAGCCGGAAAAAGTTTCTGGTAAGCGTTATGTTCTGACTGACGTTGCAAATCTTCACGCAGATTTCGGAACCATCGCATCTGTTGCGAACAACGCAATCGTGCAGTACAAAGACAGCGCTTTCGTAATTGTTTTTGATCCTGCTGCGGATCGTGCTGATGGCGCGATTGCTTGGAACCACGCAACCAAACAGTACGTTCGTTACAACGGCACTTCATGGTCTGTGTTTGGCGGTATGGCAAGCGTAACAAATGGCGCAGGTCTGAATCTGAATGGCAACGAACTTTCAGTTAAAGTTGATGCTGCTGGCGGCGTTTCTGTTGGCGCTGATGGCGTTAGTCTGAAACTGAATGGCGCAAGTCTGGCACTGTCTGCTGATGGCGTTAAAGTTGCTGATGGCGGCGTCGGTTTTGCTCAGCTTGCTTCTGCTGCATTTGGCACTGGCCTGAAACGCAACACAACTTCAAGCGCAATCGAACTTGATACTACTGCTGTTAAAGCGGCTGGTTTTATCGACGCAGACGGCGGTGAAGTTGCAAGCCTTATTCTTACTGGCGATGTTCAGGAAGTTGACGGCGCTGTTGCAACTCGTAAGTTTGTTCTGGATAACGCAAGCGGTAACGGTTCGCAGGCGTACGTTCTGGATATGACAGGCAACGATGTTACTGCGGAAACCAGCTACACGTTTGCACACAACGCAGGTATTCGTTTTGGTACAGTTACAGTTTACGACGCAGACGGCAAACAGATCATGCCTAGCGAAGTTACTCTGACTGACGAAAACAATCTGACTATCGATCTGCCGGAAGCGATGAAAGTTGTTATCGTGTTTGTTACTGGTGCAAACAAATATGTTGCTCCTGAAACTGGCGGTAATGGCGGCGGCACTACTCCTGTTCAGCCGGACTATGAACTGTTCTATGGTCTGAACCAGCAAGATTCAACCGCAAGCATTACGTTCCTGCTTGTTGCTAAAGATCCTTCAACTGTTAAATCTGTTGATTGGTCAGGTGCAGATGTTAGTGCTCAGTTTGGTAACTGGAAGAATCCAACTATCAAAAGTTTTGTTATCACTGCATACAAAACTTCTGGAACTCCTACTCTGCCTGCTGCTGGTACTGTTACTGCAACAATTACCAAACAGGATAGTTCAACCGAAGTTGTAACGCTGAACTACAACCTGCCGGATCTGACTCCGATGTTAACTGCGGGCCGTCGCGATGATACCTCTTATTCTGCATCAATGAAAGTTGTGCAGACTTGGGTTAAGCCGGGCGAAACTCACGGTGTGTCTCTGTGTGATCCATCGGGTAACGTTCTGCATACTACTGCCGGTCTTGCTGCAAACAAATTCGCTGCGGATGAAACAATTTCCAAAGTTGAATGGAACGTTGTGCATAACACGCAAAACCGTGACAAGGTTGATACTTCCAAAGTTACAATCGCACCTTCTTTCGATGGCTTACGTGCAAACGTAATTCTCGATTCAAGTGTTGCTGTTGTTTCGCTGGGCGGTAACAACTACACGTTCGCAGTAAGCGCAAAAGTTACAATGAGTTCAGGCCGTGTATTCGTTGCCTATATTGGGATGGGTATTCTGGATTCTACTTCTGCGGTCAACACGAAGAAAGCTCCGTTTACTCAGGCGCAGCTTGATAGTGCTTGGTAAGTAATTTAAATGGGAGGGCTTCGGCCTTCCCTTTTTTATTTCTCTGGAGAAAAATATGAAATTTTGCAGCGTAGGTGCTTTAAAATATAAAAACGAACGCGCCGCTTGCGACAGCATTCAATACCTTTTCGACAATAACACGCCCAAACCAACAGACGCGCAATCGTTTTTAGATATTATTTCAGAAGCTCGATCAATTGCCGTGGATCTGAATGGCAGCGACTTAACTTGTAGCGCACTTGCTGGATACAGAAACAATAAACTCTATCTTGCCAGTATAACGGTGGGTGGAGGCAGGACGCTGGAAGTAAGCAACAACGCAGGCGGATTTACTACAGGCACTGCGATTGCAAACATGTTCTATCAGTTTGGTTGCGTTAAAAGCAATCAGCAAAAATCTGGAACAATATCTTCCGGGGATTACTCGTTCTTAGACGCGAGTATTGTTTCGCTTTCAGATCCCGATAAAAGAAGTACGGTTGCTTTCAGTACCAAAACAAATGGATACGGATATAAACTTGTTCTTTATCCAAAGCGCGTAAAAACAATAACTAATTCCGCTACCGTTATGGATTTTAACACAAGCGCCGCTCAATCAACTTCTTCTTATTCTTCTTCTTCGTATCAAAAACAATATAACCCGCCGTACGGTGGTTGGTATACTGCAACGCGAAGTTATCAATACACTACCGCACTTGGACAGCTTTTGTTTGATACAACACAGAAAAAAGTTTCATCACTTGGAGGTTATTCTTATAGCAGTATAGGCGCAGGAAATGTTACCGTAAAGTTTGGCGAAATAAGTAATGTACCCGGTATCGGTTTGATTCGTCCTTCTCAACTTTATAACTTCAACGATAGCGGAACGGGTTCCTCTTCTTCCTACTATATAGGATCGCCTGAAATCATAGGTACAGTAACAGCAACGCCAATTTCAAAAGCGCCTTATGTTGAGAGTAATGGAACAGACGAAACAGTTGAGTTAGGTTTCTCTGTGATTGCCTATCGCGATCTGGAAAAAGATAACATTGTGATTCGTGATTTCGTAACTGACTTAACGCAATCTGGCAGCAATCTTCCCGGCGATTACCCAACGGTGTCGCTCAATACGCCATTGCCTTTTGTGCAAACAATTCTTGATATGTAATTTTTTCTCTTGCTGCTGTTGTGTCTAATTTAAATAAAACAAAGGAGAAAAACCGTGGAAATAATTCGTATCCTCGCAAATCAGTCGAACGTTCCTGTTCCTGATGCGGGTAAGCGTGATCCGAATGAGCCGCCAATCAAATACGGATTGGAAAACATTCTTCACACAGCGGCGCTTTGCAAAGTTCCTGATCCTGCAAACATTGTTTTGACTGAGGGAACTTCTCTTGCTGCAATTGGCGTAACTGCTTCTCTTACGCTGCTTACAGTAAACAACGTAATGCCTATTAGCTGGCTGAATACCGGAACCAACAAACTAAAGTTCCGTGTACGCGCTCAGTTGAAAGGTGTATTTAACGCAGGCACACTTGATAACCTTCTCGCGCTTTATAACTGCATCGTGATCAACACAGCAATCAACAACACGCCGTACGGTGGTTTTCTGGTTCTGTCTATTGGCGCAAAAGGCAGTGGCGCAGATTTGATTCTAAGCGAAAGCAATATTCGCAACGGAAACTTTATCGCAACTGTTAACCGCGTATCAGGAGAATTCTAATGCGTCTTTTAGGTTCTAACCTTTTGCCTTTTTCTGTCGCACAGTTGCCGGGAACATGGTCAACAGGAATCGAAGTCGAAGCGTATTTCTTTGAGGGTGATATGCCGTCCGACTTGACCGCATACTTTCAGGATCATCGCAAACTTGTTGGCGATTCTGTTGCGGCTTCTCGAATTGTTTTGCAACCAACAACAGAAGGCTTGTCGTTCTTGCAGGCGCATTCGTACGGATGGAAAGCAGTTGCGGGAAGTGTTTACGATCCTAAGATGGGCGTAACAATTCACTATCCGCGCAGCATTCTTCCACGTCGCACAACTGCAAGTAGCAGCGCACTTGATGTTGATGCCGCTTACGCTGTAGACCTTCCAACAGGCAACAGCAAAATGAAGCAGCATATCAGCATGGGTTTGTATCCCGGCTTTCCTGTTGGAACTTTGCGTCAGCTTTATGATTTTGTAGGCAACACTACATCACAAATTGCAAACGTTGCTGATTTAGATTTCGGACGTGCAATTACTTTTGATGCGGTATTAGCAGACAGCTATGATCGTTCAACGGCAGCAACGCTTCTGATTGCAGCACAAGGCACGGGCGGCACAAATTCAATAGGTACTCAAACAACTCTGACTGTTCCGGCAAACCTCGACACAAACAGAGCAGGCGGCACAATCAACACAGATATTTTGCGCGTAACTGGAAACGCTAACAGTGTTCGTCGTGTATTGCCTGCAACAATGGGCGATGTGAGTACAGCGAAAGTTACCAAAACAATTGGCTATGCGATTCTGCTTATTCCGGATAGCAACTTTGGTGCTCAGGCAATTGGCACACACGACATTCGTTTTATGGCGACAAAAGTTGGTGCGAAAAATAGTGGTGAATTGATCGAACTGGAAAGTTTGAATATTTCCACTGGTGAGTTTGCGGAAGTTGTTCAGGTACGCACAAGCACAGAACTGATTGCAAATAATGGCTTGCCTCTTTGGGTTGATCCTAATGCTAAGCTGGCGTTTTCTGCAAGTTACTTTGGCGCGAGTCCTAGCAAAGATGCGTTTGGAACTCCATTCACGTTTACCGGATGGGCGCAGCAAAGTGACAACGCAATCAAAGGAACAAAGGGAAGTTCAATCGAAGTTCAAGGTGCGAATCATACTTTTGATCCTACAAAAAGTTTTTCAATCCAGTTTGACTACAAGCAGGATGTAACGGATCGTGATTGTGAGTTTTTGATTCTGCAAACAGCCACTGCATTTAGTGACCGCTTTATTATCTCGCTTGACCGTAGCAATGAAACGGGCCTGCTTATCTGGAACAATCAACAGTCCAGTAAAGTTCAAAGAGCGTGGAGTTTGTATAGTGCTTTGCGTACAACAACGTTTGTGAAATTCAAATATGTTTACGATGCAGATAAGGCAACGCACACAATTTCGGTTGACGGTAAAGTTATCGACTCGTTTGTTTATAAAGTTCTGCCGATAACCAAAACACTTCTGACAGTTAAAGGTGCGTACGATTCAACAACTTCGGCTATCGCTACTATCAGAAACTATCAGCTTATTCAGGCGGCGTGAGGAAAATAACGTGGACTATAAAGTTTTTGACGTGAGTTTGCTTCCTCAAATTTCACGCCTGTTAAGTTCTGCGAGTGACGACAAAGCAGCTTATGTTATTGCTTTGCGTGACGGCAAAACTGAGAAAGATCTTTTGACGTGTTTGAACAATCGTCCTAGCGGTGGTGGTTTCTATTTTGATACAACACGTCTTCCTGCGGATACCGGAACCTTGCTTGGCACCGGGAACGATTGCACAAGAACATTGGTAGGAAACATTCTCCAGTTTTCAAAGTGCAATATCAGTTGCAACAAAGTCGGCATTCCAACTCACTTGGTTTTAGGTGGCATTGTTCCTTTTGTGTTTAAGATTGGAACCGATGTTAGTCTGCTTAACAAAACAAGTGGCGTTGAAGTTGATCTGACAGGCGAGGGAAGTGTGGTAACTGTTAGCGGTTTCGCATTGCAGCTAACGGACATTGCACAGATGAACATTTCACAAATCACAGTGCCTGCAATCAACGTTGGATCAACCGGCACCAATATGTATCGCGCTCTTGATGATACAAAATTGCAGGTGGTTCGCCAGATCGGTTTGAAAGATTTTCAGTTGGATTTCACTTTGTCGTTTGGTACTGGAAACAACAACATTACGTCGCAAGGCTTGTTTGTAGCAACAAGCGAGATTGGCAGTAATGGACAGCCGTCTGATGGACTGACTGTTGAGTTTAACAAATACAACAACACTCCTAAAACTGCACGGCTACTTGTGTCACGCGCTCAAACAAACTCGAATGAACTGTTCACTACAAAAGATATTGTTTGGACAAAAGTTGCTGTGAAACGTGTGAATGGAGTTTTGAAACTCTACAACGACACAACCGAAGTGTTGCTTTATGCGATGGACGATACAGCTTTTGCGAATCCAATCACCTACAATCTTGTGTTTGATTTGAGTCGCATCATGCTTTCTCGTTTTGGTCAGTGGCGTGGCGATGCGCGAGGGATTTTCTATAACCTCGGCACTCTTTCAATCACCAAACTTTAAGCAGGAGAAATAAATGATCATCAACATTCCTGCCTATGACGCTGGTTACTTTATCAAGAACGGATTAGTCTGGAGTACGTTTGACGGAAAGATAACAAAGATTTATCCCAACGACGATAAAGCAAAAATGATCATCGGCTTTAAAGCCGTATCGCGCAGTGGTTATGTGTATTTGCCAGATCAGTTTACTGGCTATCTTTTACCTGTTCGTGTTCAGACTCAGAACAAAAACATCTATCCGGATAACCAACAGTATGCGCGTACTCAATGGCAAAAAGTTTTTGACTTTCCAGTTGGCACTAGCAGCGCTGCGGAAGCAACAGACCTCGACGCAACGTACGATAGCTCGGCACCGTTTACACCAAAAGCAAATGGAATCGGATATGTAGCTCAGGACAATCCAATCGTTGATTTCTTGGTTACAGCAATCAGCGTAAAAGAAACTGACTACGCGTTTATTCCGGTTGGAGGCAACGTAGGCTAATGAAAATAATTGATACGCACATTCGCGCACAGTCAATGATTGGGCACCGCGCCACGGTTTATACGGGTGCGGAAAATACTTACACACGTCATCCATTCAGCGGCAGCGGATGGACAGGCTTTTTAATGCCGGGAAGTTTACCTTCTACCGAAGCAGACATTGCGAAAATCTTTAAGCAGGACTCGCTTGCAGATCTTTATAACAAGTGTGTTGGCGTAGCGCGTGGGCTTGTTACTACGATCAGTAGCGGCAATATTGTTCACATGATTCCGCAAGCAAATTTTTACTATAAAGGTTCGACGTTTTTAAAACGTCAGTGGGGCGTAAACTTTCGCGCACTTACTCCGGATCGAATTGTGGAAGATGCGGATTCCAAACGCAGCGTAACGCAACTGCTTGCAGGTAACTCTCTTGCTGATTGTCAGTTTCGTGCTGAGACTTTCGGAAGCGGAAGCATCACCGTTGAGTTTGATACGGCAGTAAAACTTACGCACATTGTACGCAATGGATTATCAATGGCGTTTGCTGTGAATGCGATTGATGATAGCGGAGTCGAAACAAGTTTGGGAACTTGGTCAACGGTATCCGGCGATCCAACTCTTTATATTGCTTCGAATCCACAAACTGCAAAACGTTTTCGAATCTATGCAGTGCCGCCAATGACTATCGGGCCAATCACTTTGGTCAGTGACAGTCAGCCTTATACCAATGCGCCTCTACAGGTTCCGGGATGGATTGTTATTGCGCACACCAACACGCGAGTAGCAGGAGACTTTGAGCATAGTCCTTTGATTCCTTACTTTGCAGAAACTGTTGGACATGGCGACGATGGAAACGCAAAACCGTTTACGCTGCGTACGCTTGTTCCGGATAACGACAATATTCTTTATTGTCCAAAGATCCGTTTTAGTAACAGGAGCATCTAATGATTGTTTCAAAAGCGTTGCGAAACATTCGCCCTAAAATTGATTTTCACACGCTGGCAAATACCAACGGCGTGATCGGACTCTGGCAATTTAACTACGCTTACGAGCAGCCTACTGAACGTTTGGACTTTGCACAAAATCAGGCGTTTGATTCAATTGTGTATAGCGTGTCTGGAGATTTTCTAACAGACTCTGATTGGAATGCGTTGTTTGGAGCCTACGGCGATTCAATCACAGTGACGCAGATTGTGAACTGGATTAAAACCAACAAGCCTAATTTAAAGTTCAACGTTATTACGCGTCCTCAAGCCAACATTCGTATTACGCAAGAAAACGATGGGCGTTATTTGAGTGTTGATCAAAGTTACAGCGTCCTGTGGCCTGCGACAAACTTTACGTCGCTGTTGATTCATATTCCAAATAGCACGGCTGGAAGTATCAACGATAACGTTGCTTGTTATAATTTCTTTGAGATAGGCTATCAGGACTTGATCAATATGGGTGTTCCGCTTGTGAACAACGGTGACGGAACTTACAAAATAAACATGCCTATTGATCGCCTACACATTAAAATCAGCGAGGACGTATGAAACTTTTTGATCTCGGAGAAAAACGCTTACTGCAAAACCATATTTATATGGCGTTTTTCATGGAAGGCGATATGCCGACTAACATCGACAATATCAGCTTGCAGGACACAGTTAATAACTGCCTTTACGCACGTCCTTATTTGCACGGCTACTATGGCACAGGCGGTCGCACGATCATGCAGCCTATGGATCGCAGCACGGCAGCAAACAACTGGCCTCTGCACAGCGCATGGCAAGAAGTTGATACCATTTACGGCAAACAGGTTTTACCAAAAACTCGTATGCGCCGTACGCGAGATCTTACTGTTGTTGCAAACCGCACCAGCCCGGCAGAACAAGTTACAAACATCATAGGAAGTTTGCTGATGCCTCGTTTTGCTCAGCAGCAGGTAGCCCAAAATCTTTTGATGACCTCAAATGGAACTGTTACTGTTGATGTTGAAACAGGTAATATCAGCTATCCATTCACTTACGATTTTGGTGCGGATGTTGAAGTAACTGGTTTCCTGAAAATGGGTTATGCTTCAAACTCTGTAGCGAACCCTTTTTACCAGTGCCTTATTCAAGCGCAAATCAACGGCGAATGGAAAGATGTTTCTGTTTTGAACAACGCACCATTCTCTACATCGGATGAAGCAATTTATCCGTTCACAACAGATAAGGTTGTTGCACGTTATTTCCGTTTGAAGAAACAAGGTGTGGCGAATCCTCAACTGATCGGCGCAGGAATTCGTTTCTTAGGAAAATATGTTAACGGTACTCCGCGCACGTTTGGAAAAATCGGATACGTGTTGATGATGCCATTTGCTATTGGTGCAGACTTTAGCGGTAACTGCTTTACTACAAATGCGCGTTGCAATATCGTACATCCTAACCAGTGGACTTCCCTTGATGATCGTTTGGTTGCGTGGAATGCTTATAGCGTTACAGACGATCCAAAGAAAATAAATTCATTCGATCTGTTTTTACCAAATGGATTAACGTATGAACAGGGAACGGATCTTTACCCGCCATTCTTTACTGTTCCAACTCCTATCACTGAATTGGGGGCGGTATGATTAGCAGCAAAAATATGAACTCCAGCAAAATGCTTAGCGCGTTTCTGGAAATCTTTACTCCACCTTCAACGCAATTTTTCTGTAAGGTTGGATTGTTCACAGGCTCTTTGCCTAACGTGCTGGCGGTTCCCGACACAACTAATCAGGCGCACCAGCTTACGCCTGTTCAGTTGTTTGTTGCGCTTGGAATTAACTCTACACAATTTTTAGGCTGTCAGAACTATTCCGCTACTGTCGGACGTAAGCCTAACGTAACCATCGGACGTAACGCAGATTACACAGTAAACAGAAAACTTAACGTGAACTTTACTGCGGTAACAACTGATCTGGTTGGCATGGCTTCGGGAACACCAACTTTCTTTATTGGCCTTCGCACCAGCGCCGCCGGAACGGACGCATCCAGTTGGGCGGCAATGATCAGCGGAAGTTATGTTGATGAGTTTATTATTGGCACTGTCGGAAACGAAGACAGCGATGCAGATCTGAAACTTGTTGGCGGTTCTGTTGCTGTCGGTCAGGGCTATCGCTTCACGGATCTTAATCTGCAATACTAAGGAATCATTATGCTCGTTGAAACGAAAGCACTTCGCGAACGAGTTTTTGATTTCATCAACAATGGCGGTGTAGTTGCCGCTATGTATATGGTCAGTGGGAAGGAACCCACTGGCAATATCGTTGAAGATCTTAAAAACGTACGTGCAATTAATTTGCTTACTGTTAATAAAGGCACAAGCTCTCTCGCCGGAAACACAACGCTATCTCATCGTGGTAATGTGTTTGGTTATTGTGGCATGGGCGCAAAGTTTTATCAGGATGGATCACTTAACGATGAACTTTACGTCGATGTGTATCCCGTTTGCGTTTACCCTGAATCGCTTTATGCTACGTTTGACGCTACTCAGCTTTTTGGCATGATCCAAATGCTTGCAGGCTATTACCCACAAACGCCTTTTGAAACTACGAATGCGCCAACTTATGCGCAGTCAGCTTCACCGGGAAATCTGATTGTGGATTACGGTAGCGTGTTCAGTTTCCGCAAACTTAGTCAGTTGAATTACGGCAGCACCGCATACAACGGAATGAAAATTGAATACAGCACCGATGCAGTCAACTGGACAGCACTAACCTTGACTAACGTGCGTGTGCAGACATTTAACTTTGATGCGCGTTACTTGCGTTACAGTTTAAGTGCAGGCAATGCCAGTGTGATTCGTTCGGCATTCAACTGGAAAGTTTTAAATAAAGCCAACGCGTTCACACAAGAAACAATTGATAAAGTTGTTTTGGTGTCCGCAACAGGAAATATGCAGTACGTTGCCGGAAGTAGTGACACAACGCCAAAGCAAAACTATATCGGTTTGATTTTGGATGTTGGAATTGACTGCACCGTATCGCAAACCAAAACAGGCAAAGCGCAGCTTCCGTATTTCAACAGTTGTCGCATTGCGTTCGGCACTCAGGTTACGGAGGCTTAAATGCGTTGTGTTCCCGGAAGTATTCGAACGGCTCTTTATGAACGTTCAGGAAAAATGGGTAGCGCAAACAACTTGGCGACACTTCCCGCTGTATTGATGTTCTTTGATGGAACGATGCCAGACAAAGACACAATCAAAACTCAGTTTGCAGCAGGCGTAGGCCGTCAGCTTGGTTTGTATAATATTCTGAATCCAAAATCTGCAAACTATATGGGCGGCATTGGATGGCTGAATGGATGGAACCGTGTGGCGTTTCCGCGTATCGACGAACTTGAATTAGTTTTGAGTTACGCAGGCGATACCATTTTGCGCACAGCAGCAGGAACAGGCGTAGAGTCCGATCCTTATATGACGCGCACCGCTCGTATTCACCGCGCAGGAACTCCAACGTGGTTTGCGATTGCTCTTTATGGGTCTAATGCAGCAAACTTAAATACGGATGCTATACCGGTTGGAAATAACACATCGCAGATTTATTTTGCAGCCGTGGGAAGTGTAGGCGATGAAAATAGTGCAGCCGATTTGAAACTTGTTGGCGGTACTCTTGCACTTACTCAAAGCAATCCTGTAGATCTCAGCAAAGCGCCTGTTATCAGTAATTTAAGACTCAGGCTCCGTTAATTGTTCAAAGGATAAAACTATGAAAACTGTTGTAGCTTTAGCAGCAAAAGAATTCACAAGCGTCAGCGCAGACCAATCGTTTTTGCAGGAAGAATATCAAAACCTGTTTCGTGAGGAACTGGCAGCGCGTGAAGTAAGTAGCCCTTCGCAACTGACAGATGATCAGCTTAGCGAGTTTTTCTCTGGTATCAGTACCAAATGGAAAGCGCGTAAACTGCAATTCTTTAAGGAAGGGAAAATCGACGATAGTAAACTGTAGAGGTAGACAATGTTACCTGATGTGCAAGAAGTGATTAAACACTATGATTGGTTTCAGTTGTTCGGCTTTCTTTGCACTTGGGTAGGCGGCGTTCTTGTCAATTACGTTCAAAAGACAAAGCGTGAAGGTTTGAATTGGCGTCAATACTGGACAAACAACCCGTTCTCTACGATTGCGAGTGTGTTTGTCAGTGTTGGCCTTTTCGTTAACTTGATCGGCTCTGGCGAAAGTAATCACATTACGTTCTTCTCTGTTGCATTTATGGCTGAAAACCTTATCAACAACGGATCGAACCGTAACAACGCGAACGACTCAAATGCAAAACCTGACGACCAGCGAGTAGACCAAAATGGATAAGCTCAAAAAGTATTGGCTGTGGTTTGTTGGTTTTATTGGCGTATGTGTAGGAATCTTTTTAGTACGTCCAAACGCACGGAAAACTTCTAACGGTATCTCTGAACTCCAGAAAGCCGAAAACAAAATTCGCGAGAAAGCCGTAGAGCAGCAACGGAAAGATGCTCAAGCGGTAACGGAAGATGTTAGTAAGTTGAATGAGGAAAGAAAGCCGGATGTAGTGGCAAACGAAAACGATGACATGGATAAGTTGAGCGAGGAATATAAAAAGCTATGAAGATATTAATTCTTCTGTGCGCTTTTGTGCTGTGTGGTTGTAGCGGTTTGGGAGCAATTCCGGATCAGCAGAAAACAACCATGCAGCAGATTCCGCGAGTTGAGCGTCTTACGTGGGATAAGGTTGAGGTTCCTGCTAAGCCAGAAGTAACAGTGAAAGTTTTCGAAGGTAAAAAGTTAGCTACGCTGGATAACAAAGGCATGGCAGACTTGATCGCTCTTTATTCGGCAGCAAAGAATCGTACTGATGAAACAAATCAGTTGATCGTTGTTCTGAATAAAACTATCGACGAAAGAAATAAACTGTTGGAATTGGCGCAGGCAGAAGAATTAAGATCGAATGGTCTTGCGAAGGATTTAACAGCGGAACGTGAAGCGCGGATTCGTGAACAAAAAGCAGCAGACTTACAACTAACTATCACTCGCTTGATTGCGATTGTGGCAGTTGGATTTGCGTTATAAAAAATAAAGGGGAAACCGCAATGGTTTCCCCTTTTTGCGTTTACAGCATACGTTTCAGGTTTTTAACAAACGCTCTTGCGTGTGCCAGCGTGGTTTCCATAATGTCACCAGCGCCTGAAATGTGCTCTGCGAAAGTTGCACCAGTTACAGATGCAATATCCTGCGGCGCATAGTCAGTTTCAGTAGCCTGACCAAACAGCGCAACGTTCATAGAATCCATAACAGAACGAACGTGATTGTTCATTTCGTTCAGCCATGTTTCGGCAGAGAAATAACCATGATGGCCTGACAGATCGCGTTCCATAAGGTTCGCAAAGATCTGTTCACGATCTCCATCCTGACCGATAACGGTATCAGCACCACGGTTCAGAACATACGCCAGCACCGCCAATGCAGTAATAGCGCGTTCGCTTACAACGGTAAACGGACGAGGTTTGATGTTACTGTTTTGAGTGCGAACGGCGTCACAAACTTGCTCGATATGATTTTGGAACAGGCAGAGACTTTTAATGTCGCTGTCTTCGTCACAAACTTCGTCATCGTGATCGCCAAAGCGGTTATCCAGCGGCGTACTGTGAATAAAGCCCATCGCATAAAACGCGGTTTCCAGATCCTGCGCAGCGTTAGAAGTAAGACGGCTCAGACGAGTAACGCGCTGAGTATCGGTTTCTTCTTCGTCAAGATCCAGTTCTTCGCCTTCGTCGTCCAGATCAAGCGGGTCTTCTTGTTCGCGCTCGATCTTCGCTTCACGAATAGTCTTTTTGCGCTTTTCTTCTTTTTCGGTTTTGCTTGGTTTCATTTCTTCACAATCTTCCAGACGATTTTTGACTTCCGGCCCATCAACCCAAACACTTTCAAAGCGCCCGGTTTGAGGGTTACGAACAACTTGTTTAACTTGCTTGCTTGGCATCGTCATTAGATAGCCTCATTGATGCGATACTGAATCGCATTGATTTTTTCCAGCAGGCCCGACAGTTTCGCGTTGAGGGTGGCGATCATTTTCAGCGTACCTACGCTATCAACTGCCCATGCCGCGTTATCTTTCGCATCTTCTTCATCTTCGTTGCCAAAGATAGCAAACACGATAGTATCCAGACGCGACTCAATGTTCGACAGATGGCTGGAGTTATTCATAAACAGATCGGTAACGTAACGACCGCCCAGCGTACGAGTTGCGGCAAACTCGATAGGCTCTGCGGTGGTGTCCGTACCGGCGTCAGGATCTTCTTCCATAACTTCCAGACCGTTAACAACGTCAGTCAGAATGTTAGAAACGCTTCCGAGATAGCCTTGAATCATCAACATTGCGCTACCGATATTTTGATCAGTCTGCGATTTGAAATCGTTCAGGTATCCGGTCAAATTCTCAGTGCGCATGATAACGCCTTCCTGAGTTTGTTCCATGCCGTACAGCAGACCAGTTTTCAACAGCGCCTGAACAAAAGTGTTCGAACTAACGATCAGGTTGTCGATATTGTTCATCGCTTCCAGAATCGGGCTGGTTGAAGCAAGTTCAATTTGCAGCCTGGCCGGACGCGGAGTGTTTGCTGCGTTTTCACGAACAGCAGAAGTGCGTCCTGAAACCGCTCCGGAACGTTGAAGGCGACCTAATGTTTGTTCGCCAGTTTCTTTTTTAGCGTTTTTCATGTTAGCAGTATTCCTTATTCAGACGGGAGATTTTGTGATACGCCAGAACTTGATCTTGAGTAGGATTGTTCGAATTTTTGAAACTACTTACGAATTTCAAAATCGGCGTAATGTTGTAGAAATTTGAAAGATCCAGCAGGCCGATTTCTTTGCCGTGCGCCATAACATCAACGCGCTTGCTTGTCTGACAGATTTTCAAAACAACTTTACCGTTTGGAACCATTTCAGGCAGTGCGCGAATGGCACCAATAACGCCTGCATCCAGATCGGTATGATCTGCCAGAAAGTTAAACATGCGTTTGCCGTCTTCAACTTCTGCGGTCAGAATAAACAGTTCAGGCAAAACAAACTTGTTGCGGAACATATCATGCGCGTAGGTGATGGCATCGGTAATAATGTCTTCAACAGACTTAGTTACTTTCTGCACGGCGTCAGCAATCAACGTGTGATAGCTGGTATGAACTTCCGTTTCAGTCATGGAGTGAGTGTCAATGTAACACATTCCTGTGTCATTAACTTTGACCAGTGCCTGCGCTTCGACGATCTTGCGAGTACCAAAAGCGGAGAATGGAAGCGCAACTTCTTTCGTTGCCACTTTGGTTTCAATCATCATGCCGAACTCTACGTTGTTGCGCGGCATACAAATTTTACCCAAATACATTTGATGCGCGAGATTGTGAACCGTATTCTTGCGCATAATATCTATCTGGTCACTGCATAAAACGATCTGTTCTGACATGTTTACCTCAAAGGTTTTTTGAGCGAGTCCAGTAGTTCTGTTGTCGCCCGGCTGCGGTTAAAGCTGGAATAGCTTTCAAAACCGCTTTGTGAAAAAGCCCTGTACTCACGATTCAAAACTTTAGAGCGTGTCGAACCGTAAGAAATGAAACTGCCCTTCTCCATCCACTTTACAGATTCGAGTGGAATCTTAACAAAGCCCAGCAGGTTAGGAGTCTCCCACTGAAACACACGACCGAAGATCCGGACGCTGCGAATAGTCTCAGCAGTAACGGTATCTCCTGCTAATGTCATATCCTTTACAGATACCCACGTTGCAAACCAGCGTCCGAAGTAAGTCATTACATCTTTCTCCTAAAGTTTCTGTGTTGCGCCATTCGTTTTTGTTTGGGATCGTGATTCTGTTTATAGAAACGTTTACGATCCATGCTTGCAAAGTTTCCTTTGGTTCGCATAAAGCCTTCCGGCTCACTAAACAAACTTGCAAGGGAAGGACAGCCCCACGCATCGTCAATATCTTTCTGCATCTTTTTCATTACAGCGCGTAAGTCTGATACAGAGTGCATTGGAATTTCAATTGCTTCCAACTGACGCATTAACTCTGAGTCCAGACTTTCGAGAAGTTTTAAACGCAGTGCTTCGCGTTTTAAAGCGTAGAAAACGTGGCGAACACCTTCGCATGAAATTGGTGCGTTTTCGTCTTCGCTCCAATAAACCTCAGTGTCCGGTTTCCAGTTTTCACCATACGCTTTATCATAAGCGCGTTTAACAGCAGCGTGTTCTTCTGGCGTAACAGGATCAATCAGAAAATCCATTACACGAAACTTTTCTGCATCGCCGCCCATCCGCAAATGCGCAAGATTGAACATTGCGCCAATCAGGTAATATTCTTCCTGAGTTAAGGGATCGCTTTTAATCCGCTGTTCAATTCCAAAATCACCAATCATCGACGACCTCGCTTTATTCGTTGTTGTGGTTTGTTTACAGATTTGAAATTGCGACGAGGATCGCGCACGTCACGGCGATTGTTGAACGAGTTAAAATCAGGCTGCGCAAAAGGTTCAACAACCTGAACAGAACCTAGTGTGATATGATCGGCAGACAATGCACTCAAACCTAAAGCGGATACCGCGCCACCAATCACGACGATTTTCGTTTTGTCTTCCGTCATTTTTTATCACCAAAGATAAGTGCTTTAGCTTGATCGGCTCTCCAACGTTTCCAATCGCCGTAAACACGTTCGACACGTTCTTTATTTTCATTATCCACGCGCTGCATGTTACGCTCACTGTCAGTAATCGCGTCAATATCTCCACAGAAATAATCTTTGAACGTTGCCTCACATCCTGCAATCTGGCGCGTGTGTTCAGGTAACTCGCTGCTACACCAAACAGTATCGCCTTCCTGCAAAATTTCATTCACGTAATCCGCAACACTCATAGCCAGATTTTTCGGATTCGTGTTCACAATGTTGTGAGTTTTTCTTTCACCGTTACGATTTTCAATAACGGTTGCCACCAGCTTGTGCTCTTGATTCCAATCCGGACAAACACGAATCGCAATCTGCGCAACAGACAAATCACTTCCTTTGTGCGCACGTTTGTATACCAATCTTGCAGTCATACAAACCTCAGTACGCAACGTAAGAACAGTTGTCTTTGTTTATATAGACAACCAAATTCTTAAACGGTTTAATCAACTTCGGAAAAGTCTTGCCACTAAAATGGCCTTGACCGATTCCACCAGCAGCGTAAAAGATCTTGCAGTCCGTAGGCACACGCACTTTTGAGTAACAGTCAACGACGTTAACTTTGTGGGTAGCACGAACTTGATCAAGAGCGGCTTTTAGCTTCGCATCCATTTGGTATCTCCAGAGGAACAACATTATCGGGTAGGGCGTTGCAGGCAACAAACTTTGAAACTTTACTATCGAAGTTTCCAGTAAGCACTTCAACGCCGTTTATCACTTCATAAATCTTTTTGTTTCTACGAACGAAATTAAGAACTTCTACCTCACGCAGACAAATAAGCGCAAGAGTTTGAGTCTTGATTTCTTCGTACGCCACCGCAAAAACTTTATCTTCCGTAGTGTGCGCATAGATAAAAGCCTGCAATGTGCAAACACTTTTACCTTGCGCCAATACGTGCAGTGCGTTGCGTCGTGCGCGGCGTGTGATACGTGCCAGCGTTGTATGCTGGTCAATCCCGATACGTTGAAACATTAGTTAGCCTTTTTCGAGCAGGAAACGCAAGTGCATGTGCTCCGAGCGAATCCCTTCCATATTTGCTTCGACTGCCTGTTTAGCGCGAAGAATCAGAAACGAATCTGCTTCATACAAATGATCGATAACAATCATTTTTTCTGCCGTGTACTGCGCTGCGAAATCAGGATTCACTTCACCGAACTTTTTCATGTTACTGATAATGTCAGCACACTTAACGTTCTGCGCCTGCTCATTTGATTTAGTCAGATGCTGCACGTTTTGCCAGAAGCGTTCTTTACGTGGAACAGATTTATCTTCTGCCACGTTGGTTACGCCGTTAACGATCTCTGCGACAACTTTACCGAACGAGTCTTCGATTTCCTGAATGGTGCAGTCGGTATCTTCAACCACGTCATGCAGTACGCCAGCAACGATTGTTTCGATTGGCATATCCAGATCGCGAAGAATTTCGGCAACGTTGATCGGATGCAGAATATAAGGCTCATTCGTATATTTGCGATACTGTCCACGATGCGCCCGTGCTGCAAACTCAATTGCTTTCTGGTAAAGATCAGCTTCCTGAATTTCCATTGTGTTCTCCTGAAAGGTTACGATTTTACTTTACACTTTTTTCTACGTTTCTTTCTTAGCTTTCTCAGAATGTTCATCAAACGATGCGCCCACTCTGCCGCTTCTGCCAGTGCGTCACCGTGACAGCGTTTCGGTTTACACCAGCAGCCTAACTTTTTACCATACAACTCTTCAAGTTCGCTTAGAGTTATATCGCTTGCGTGGATCTTTTCCCACAATTCCTTTTTGTGTTCGTCGCAAACTCGATCACGTTCAGCAACGGTTTCTTCCTTCATAAAATGACGGTTGCCCCATTTGCTTTGGCGATCTATTCGAACATCGAAGTTTTTATTGCCGTTCCTCATGCTCACAACTTCGGTGCGTCGAAAAGCAAGAAACATTAATCCTGCCCGGTGCAGCTAACTGTTCCGTCAGCTTTTGCTGTCATGGTTAGCACAAGGTTTGCCGCGCATCGGTAAGGTTTCAAATATGGGCCTCCTTTCGGTTGAATTCGTGCAAATTCCACGTCACGATGATTATTGTAATACTTGCTGCAACAAACGTGAACATGGCTACCGTCTTCCAGTTGAGCGCCGTAAATAAAACCGACCAGAGAATCTTGCAGACCTTTGCGACACTCAACAACAAGATGCTCAAGCAGTTTCTTTCGTGCGATTTCCAGCGGCCCGTAAACCGGAAAATCGAATTTTACTAATTCAACCTGCATTCCAAATTTCCTCGTACTTTGTGTCTACCGGAGAAGTAGCGCGAATGTGGCGAAAACATTTATGCGATGCGCACTTGTCCTTTCGCTCAAAGCCTACATAAACTTTGCTGCCGTTTTTCTTTTTGCGATACAAAAACAAATCAATAGGATCTCCCAAATGCCATCCGGGATTGGTGCGCCAGATATGTTGAGAAAGTTCTTTGATTTGATCAAGCGAGGGTTCGCTTTCAAATTCGTACGCAAAGTAAGGAGTCGCCCACGATTCAGCCACACGCAATGCTGATCTGGTTACATGCTTATAAAAGCCCGGTGTTACTACCGCTGCTATTGTCGCAAGTAATTGGAGAGGCCACAGGAACAAAGTAAAAATAGGATAAAGAATAATGGCGCGGGCACTGTATTCCTCACGATTAAATAAAAATCTTGCGACAAGCACATCGACAAAATCAACCACACAGAAAACGGCTCCGATATAAAAATACACCGCAAGCCATGCTACAAATTCGTGCATACTTATTTCCTCTTTTTACGTGCCGCCTTAGCAGCTTTACGCGCATTAACTACTTTTGTTTTACGCTTGTGTGTTGGACAGCGTTTCGAGTTTTGTACTTCTTTTTCTCTTTCCCGATCCCGCATGTACGCGGCATACTGCGGAGAATACTCAGGAGTGGCTTTCGTCTTTTGTTCAAAAACGATTGGGCCTTTTGCAATAGCAGGCAAGGTAACGTCTGCTTCGATAGTTCCGTTTGGTTTGGCTTTCAGATTGGTAAGTATGCCGCCTCCCCAAAATCGCGAAATAGCAGACCAACAGCCATCACTATCAAACGCTCCCATTTCATCCAGTATGCCCATTGCTTCCAGTTGTTCCGGACGATACTCAACGTCGCCCATCTTCATGCTGGAAACTTTGAGTTTGTGAATCGCGTCGGTAATGTCTTTGACTGCCGATGAATCTTCCCACTTTTGCGGTTGCTGGATAGGAACCGAAAGATCAAGTTCCATCGATCCGGATTGTGCATCGTCCGGAACCATACTATGCAAATAACCTCGACGCACCAAATCACGGCGAAGGAATCCGCTAATATCGCTTTTACCTAACGAGTAAGGATAAGGAATGCTGTCAATTTCAATCATGCCGCTTTTGTTGATCGTTTTGCCTTTGAAGCCTGCAAGCAAACCTTCAATTGCCTCTTTGCAGATGCCGCTTGTCATGAAAGTTTTTCCCGACCTACGCGCAAAGCCTAAACTTGCATCCAGAGTCTCTTTCAGATCGTCGCTCATCAGATCATCTTCCATAATAAGTTTTGCATCAATCCAATGGTATTCTGGCTCCGCGAGAAAATGCAGTTGCTGATTAACAGTCATGCCACGGCGAAAGAACGGTAAGCCATTTGCAACAGTCTCAGGCAAAGGCATTGAAACTAAACGTGCGTAATGCGCTTGTTTGTCTTCAACTGCTTTCCATAAAGTGTCGTGATTGATCATTTCTTTCTTCTCCAAGATAGTTCGGAAGTTTCAACGCCAGATTCGTAGATACTCAGGCGTCCTTTGAGTGGGTGTAATTTGCAAGCACGTTGATCCTTTACAGTAAATCCGTATTGCCCGAAAAACCACGGACTATCAAGGGTTTCAACGCAGTCCGTGATAGTCATACAGCCAACAATACCGCCGCGCTCAAGCTGGTCAATGTTTGGAAGTTTTATTCCCAAATCATCACAGATAAGTTTCGCAGCAGCATAATCTTGTTTGTTGATTGACTTGCTTGCGTGAATAAAAATCTTACCGCGAAACTTTGTGCGCCAGTTTCGATTTTCAACATCCTTGTGTCCGTTCGCCAACAGCCAAGCAAAAGGTTGTTTAATGCTGATTGCTTTCATGTGCCACCAGATAGTTTAGTTTGACGCTAAGAGGAATTGAAACTGTTTCGCCGTTGTCAGTGTAGGCCCAACGTTGAAAGTCCTGAAACTTTGCAGACGGAACAACTTCACGTTTGTTCATGGGGATTTTATGGGATACCCAATCATTCGCACGGCGTACACGGTAACGAACGATCTGGAAAACTTCGCCTTCGCGTTTTGCTTCCAGAACAACTTTACTCATTTGCTGTACCTTCAATTTTAGCTTTTGACATTCGACGAGTGCCGTCATCGCAGTTATAGATATAGAATCTTTCTGTGCGGCTAGGCATCGCAATAGAAGCGCCGGGAATTTCTGTATCCAGATACTGACCTGTTGGTTCGCAGTGACCACGCACAATCTGATCCGCGCTGTATTCAGCAGTGCGTTGCGAAGCATCGCATCCAGCCAGTGCAATAACAAACATCAGGGCAATCAGCTTTTTCATAAGCACGGATCTCCGCAGTTGTTACAACCGCCGTTCCAGTTGCGATCTTCATTGTCGCAGCACGATTCCAGTTCTGGATCAAGATTACCGCACTGCGTACATTTGCCTTCATCGTAAACCGGATTGGCGCAACACTCATTGCCTGTACGAAGATCAAGTTTAGGTGCCAGAGCGCTATCGCAGATCTGAATACCTTCCGGAATTTCATCCCGCGATAAATAAATATCTTTCGTGCTCAGAATGCTGGGTACATTGAGGCCCGTATACATATACATTGCCTCGCCTTTGTCCTTGCTTGACAGGAAGGAACAACTGACAGAAGTCATACCGTAATCTTTACGCAGATTATGAATAAGGATTGGCCAGGCGCGTTTTACGTTCTGGCGTACAAACCAAAACACGAACGGAGTTTTTACTTTTTCAGTTTTACCGTCACGTACAACGGTTTTGGTTTCGAAACGTTCGCTCACCATTCGACGTGTGCGCTTTGCTTCCTTTCGTTCTTCTGCCATGATCAGCAGATCATTATCTTCTTTCTCAATCTGCTTTTTACGCTCAAGACTTTTCGGATTGAACTTGCGGATATGGCGTTTTACGCGTTTGAGATCGTCGATAAAATGGTTCCCGTCTGCATGTTTTTCTGCAAACTGCATCAGGATTTCCAGCATATCCGGATCAATCGAAACGTGGTTCTTGTCGAGGTTCTTTTGCATTTTTGCGCTTCCTGAAAAAGACGAAGAAAAATATCATGAACAAAGCGAACAGACCTGCATTGGTTCCTGTCGCTTTGTATGCGTTGTTTGTTGCGTCCATAACAAGCCAGCCGATGAAAAACGAGATTGCATAAGACGGGATGCAGAACAGAAGAAACATAAAAACTTTCATTAGTTGCCGTAATCCAGTTTGACTAAAACGTTGCGTGAGTTGTATCCGAAGTTTTCCGGTTTGGGATCGTCCATATAAAAATCACGCGGTAGGTGCTGCTTAGAACAAAGCACTTCAAGCTCAGTAAAGAACAGGCCACGGTTATTTACCGGGCGCACACGTTCTTGAATGTTCAAGAGTCCAAAGCGATTCGCATAAAACGTTTTCGCAATGGGTGCTTTATCTTGAAAGCAAATATACTGACGTTCATTCAGATTAGCGCGGATACCCTCGATAAACATTGGATAGTTATAATGAAGACAAGGAATCTTGATAGCATATTTACCGATCAAAATAACAGTTCGAGTACAGCCATTACGACAAACTTTGAATTTTACCATTCGACTTTTACGTTTGGAGTTATTGCAACTTGAAAAAGCTCATCCGGATATTCAGTAGCAGCAAAAGGCATACGTGACTGCCAATCTGCAACGCGCTCGTTAGTAAAACTTTCGAACGATTGATCTGCATGAGCAACATGTAGCAGCGAACCGGAACCTGATTTGTGCATCCAGAATTCCATATAGCCTGATTTGGTTTCGCCATAAACAAGCATATCATCAAACAGATGAGTGCGAATCTTTTTGTGAATCGCTGCCTGCATAGTTAAGAAACCTGCCGCTGCCTGATACTGCATTTGAGGATTCTTCAACTTCTCGATCAAGTCTGGTGAAATTTCAGGAACCATGTCACCGTTAACAAAAGCACGAAGCCATCGACCGTTGTCGTCTGCGATAATACGGCTTTCAACTTCAAAACCGTAATAGGGCATCAAGTAAGCCTGACGCAAAGTTACGTGTTTCATTAAACATGACAGAGTTTCAACAGGCACGTTTTTGATTTCAATTCCAAGTGGGAAAGCATGTTGCATGAAATCTTCAAAGTACCCAAACTCTGCTACGTTTCGTTCCAAAATTTCCTCCTTATGTGAAAATAGGCCACAAGCCGGAATAGCCTGTAGCCTATTTATTATTTACAGTTTTGGAAATCTACGTCTACAGTCTTCACGGAAACTGCCTATGTCCTGCGCCGCACGGCGATCTGCGTGACCTGCCGGTAAAGTTTCGGAATAGCCATTAACGTGAACTCTGAGATAACGCGCAGCTTCTGCCATTTGCGGAAACTCACACATCCAATGTTCCAGAGTGCGAACTTCTTGCTGAAAGCGATACTCACGATAAATACGATCTTTGTCTTGCTGGTTCAGACAATGATATGCGATGCGACCGATAAAATAGCGAACCGATTTCAGAAAAGAAGCAATGCGCTTCTTGCCTTGTGGCACACTTTCCATCTTGTCGCTGTAGCCGCTGTATTTATGTTTGTCGCAATTGGCACAACGCCACTCACTTCGAGCGTAGTTTGCTTCGTCACCATGAATGGTTCGAAAGCGATTCCAGTTTTCATGCGTACAGAAAAGACGCTTCTTCAACGCGCCCATAAAACTTCCTTAGCCAATGAGCAACTTGCCTTTGTGAATATCAACATCAGGCAATGGCCCGTCTGCAATAATCACAGCAGCTTTGTTGTCTCTGCGGATTGCCAACAGTGTTCCGGGCATCAAAAGAATATCCGCGCCGTCGATTTGTGCTTTCATTACCAGATAGTCATAGCCATACACAACGTGCTTAGCATCACCAGCAGGAAAAATCTTTTTGCACACTTCGAGGATTCGATCACGCGTTACGCTTTCAGGTTCGGAACGTTTCAACACAACAAACAGGCCACCATTTTCCGGGCCTGTCGCCAACATTTCCAGATAGTTAAAGCGAAAGACTGCAACAAAGTCAGACGCTTTATGATTAACTGGATCGTATTCAGGCATCTTGTTCGGCATCTTCGCTCACCAGTTCGTAAATTTCAAAATCGAACGCAAACAGATCGCCCTGTGAAGGAGTCCACGGGAAAACTTTGTTTTGCGTAGTTTTCAAAACTGCGAATGGTGATAACGTTCCGTCTGCGTCGGCGTTGTTGTCTGCCATGCGGAAATACGGATTCTGCGGAACAGCATCAGGTGCATCACTCGGATGTGGTGCCTGCGGGAAAATTACACGCACGTACTGATTAGCGCCGTTCCATCCTGTGCGTGAAAGCACGTACTTATGTTTGGTAGCGTCACCAGAAATAAGTTTGTTCCACGCGGAACCGAAATCAAGATTGCTTTGAATCAGATTCTTTTTCATTGTCTCTCCAGTTTGTTCAGAACAGGCGCGTCTACTTCCACTTCTTCCCAACCGCCGATTGGCTGAATAAATGCCGCATCAACACAGTCGATAGAATGCTTCACGTAGCGCTCATAAATGGTATCGAAAGCAGACGTACCGCGATACTGATCGCAGTCCAGACTTACGTGATAGCGAACGCGCCCTTCGAAATAAGTTACGCCCCAAATCAAAACAGGAATCGCAAACGGATTGTAGTTTTCGATTTCGGAACTAAAGTCCAGCTTAACCAGATCGCCAACCTGAATATGCGTACCCGGTAAAACAGGGAAGGAATTTTGAAGCGGGTTATCAATTCCCGTGTGTCGGAAATATTTCAACAGACGCTGGTCAACGTTTTGCAATGGCGTTGCGCTGTGAAACTCACGCACGGTAACATCGTCATTGCTTGCGCTGATCGCCATTGCAACATTGCACGTAATGCCTTCGGTAGAAAACTGCACGGCTTCAACGCGTCCGAATGGTTCCTCTTTATCAAAGAAGTCCAAACGTAATTCAGCGTGTTCGCCAATAGCAAATGCGCTGCTATAGCTGGTATGCTCTTTGTGTTTAGCAACCTTCACTTTAGCAGTGGAAATTGCTGCACCGAAAGTTTCGGGAGTTGCTTTTGCTACAGCTTCGTTTGCTTTTTGCAGAGTTTTAGATTTCATTTCTCGTTCCTTTTATTGGAAGTAGGCTATCGAACTTTTGAACGATAGCACTAGGGTTATGATCCTAACTGTTATACAAATCGCGAAGGATCAATTCACGATTCGCGTACAAACGTGGGAACAAAGTTTCCTTCACGTAAGATTCAAAAACACTTAACAGCTTATGATCGTGACAGCGTAAAATCAGACCGCCCAATTTCTCAGCCATTTCCTGATTACGGAATGACAGATGCGCCGCCGATTCAAGAACACGCTCAGGCTGGTGAGGGAACATTATCAAACGACCGCCATCGTTCACATAAGTTTTATCCAGTTCCGTTAACCACGCCATTGCTTCTACCTGCAACATGTCCTCAGCCATTTTGACTAATGTCTCAGGCGAGAATCCGTGGCGTCCGTTTGGATCGTAAAAGTAATTCACGTTCAACGTATTCGCCCACTTAGGCAAAGAACGCGGCATTTCTTTTTCCGGATCAGGCGTATACTCATCGCAAGCAGAAACAAAACTATCTGCAAGTTTGTGTGCGTACGCCAAACGATCCTGAAACTCAAGCGAGTATTCCAGATGTTTAGGAATGTTGAACTTGAAACTTTGAATGGCATTGTTCAGCAGCATCATGTGGTGAGCTTCATGATTCGCTTTATAGTTCGGCTGGATTGGAATCAGCGGTTTGTTTTCCGCAACACAATTCAGGTTCCACAAATACCAAAACAAAGTCTCAAGCTGTTGCCTGTGCATGGTTCGAAAATTTAAGGTTGCCATTTGGAATCTCCTAAAAAGGAAGCGCACTTGTCAGCAATAGCAGCGTAAACTTCATCTGCATTTTTACCAGACTCTAATGCTTCCGCTTGAGCATTACAGCGAATTGTTTCGCTGTTGAACCAGAGAATTTCTTTCAGATAAGTTTCCGGTTCCTCGTTTTTCAACGTAGGGAAAGTTTGACCGCGTGGATCAGTTCGCAGCCCTGCTTGTGCTTTGGCAGAGTCAAGCCTCATGTGAGCACGATCAAAACGTCCAGAAGCCTCAAGCACACGCCGCCACAGTTCCGGATATTTAGTCTGTGACATTCTCAGGCAATCCTTTTTCTTTGCGATAACTGATACTCAGAACTTTCATCTGCACTTCGTCAAAGCATTCGCGCAGAAGAGTTGAGTAGTCTTGGAACGTTTCCGAATCGAACACAACTTTTTTGTATTCTGACCCGTGTTCCGCATCCACCAAACGCAGCTTAATGTTTTCAGTGATAGCCGCGTAAAAGAAAAAGTTCTTTGGCAAAAACATCCGGAAGAAAGTGCCGTTTGGATAAGCCGTAAGAATATCGGCATACGCAACTTCTTTCGGATTTTCGTTCAGCGTAGGCATACGGCCTAACATCACCAGCGCTGTTGCGTCAAAGAACGCTTCACGCTCAAGCAGCAAACGGGCTTCATGGTTGAATGCACGAAACGCTTCGCCTTCTGTGACAGGACTGTTGCCTTCGACAACTGGCAGATAAACTTCACCGCGTCCGGGATTTCGAATTTCGAGATCAAACGGGTTGTTGCTCAGAGTCGCAGTAAGCGCCATCGCAATCAGTTCACCGAATTCATAGCGTTGTTTGCTTCCGGTAAAATGCTGCGGGTATTTGATCCAAACGCACTGAGAGTCAACGTTGAATTTCAATTCTTTCTCTTTTGCTTTTTCACATAAGAGTTGAATCACCTTCATCGTGTGCGCCACTGTTTGGCTTTTCATTTCCTGTCTGTTCATTTGCTTCAATCTCCACTAACTCAGCAACAGAGCCTTCGCCTGTCTTTTGGATGAATAAGCCAACGCGCTTGTACGCACGGAGAGCTTTGCTTAAAGGTTCGTACGTTTCGCCTTCCGACAGTTCAATACTAACAACGTTACGACCCATTTTGAAATCGGCCCACTGTTCCGACAGAAACTCATTGTGGGATTCTTCCAGACGCATAGGAACATAAATTTCCTTCACGTCATTTGCAGTAACAAGAATCGCCGCCAGTTCGCCCAACACAAACAGGCGATTGGAAATATAGCGAGACTCTAAACTGTTTTTCTCACCCAGCGCAATGTTGATCGAATCTACGCCGTCTGTTTTGCCTGCGCGAACAGGCATGTCGAACTTGTCGCCATAAAACAATTTTACTGACATAAATTATCCCTTACTTTTTGAAGATCTTTTTACGCACCAGCAGCATAATGATCAGTGCGATGATTGCGGCACTGATTGCCGGAATTTTGGTAATCGCTGCGCACACCAGAACAAACGCGCCAACAATAACGCAAGCAGCCAGCAGCAAAAGAAACAGAAACGCGGTGCAAATATCCATCAGGGTTTTCTCAACGTAGTATATGTGTGCGAATGATAAGTTTTATGTTTTTCGGTGAAGCCATGTTTTTGGTACAACGCGAATGCTACTGTGTTGTCCTCATAGCAGCAAACGTAATCAGCAACAGAAGAATATCTTTCCAACAACTGATTGGCTATTCCTAAGTTTCTGTAATAAGACAAAACAAAGAGACTTGAAAGTTCACGCTGTGCGCCGTCTATCGCAATGTATCCGGCAAAGTTGTTATCAACGTATGCTCCATATACTTTACAGAACATAGAAAGAGTCCGAGCATCGTCGAACTTTTGCAGTTCGCTATGAGTGCGAAACTCTATCAAAAGTTCTGTGTCCGTAACTTCTCTGAAACTCAACTGAGCATCAGGCATCACAATCTCCAAAGGGATAGAAGTTTCTCTATCCCTTATTTACAGATTATTTTACTGTGCCAATCAAACTCAGTTGGTTCCAATTGGAATACTTGAGAGAGCACATCACAGAAGGATGAACAATCTTGTTCCAATCCACTGTAAGGCTGATTGCTGTTTCAGTTTTCTCTACCGTAATAGGCAAATCAATTTGTTCTGCCATCAGTTTATTAATTACTACGGACGGAAACTTATTCCGAACATAGTGACCACTTTTCAGATTAAACTGAATGGTCAAATGGTTTTTACCAAACGTGGCGAAACCTTGATAGAAACCGTTGACGATTGCCAGACCGTCCAGCCTTTCATTCAGTCTTTCCATATAGGCTGAAACTTCTGGTTTGGTTAGCGATCCAAACTCATTTTCTTTTGGATAGAAAATCCAGCAACCGCGAATGCCTGCGCAAAGAAGATAATCAATATATGCCTGCACCATAGAGCGCTCATACACTGCAATCACTTCTTCGTTTTCGATAAACGTAATAACTATCTGCGGCCCTAATGGAGTACGAATCACTTCGCACTTTGCACTAACCGGATTGTCTTTGTGTTGTTCCTGAATTTCTTCAAAGAACACGCGAGGAAAATCACAAGGCAAACACTTAGCACCTTCAAACTGTTCTGTCAGTTGGTGCGCACGAAACATGGCCTGCGAGTCATAGACCGCTTTGTTGTCCGGCAGACTAACGTCTTCGTACGTTACGTGATACTGATTTGTGCCGGGAAGTTTTGCAACAACTGCATCTTTCAGTTCGATTTTATCGATCATGAAAGTAGAGTGTTTGCCTTCGGGAATTTCTGTTTCACTTTCCAGAATCAGAAACAATTCACGCTCATTGCTATCGGATCTTAAAATTTTCACGGTTGTTTGTTCCATGCTTCGAAGTTGATCCACTGTGCAGCATCAGCGCACACAAAAGGTTCGCCTGCGTCTACGCTAACCATAATCATATCGCCTTCTTGCAAAAACTCAGGCTTGAATGTTTGAGTGCCAAACATATGCAGCGCAAGATCGCGAGAAATATTCACGTAGCCTCCATTGCCGTCACGTTTGATCGAGCAAATATCCAGACCATCGTGCGCTTGACTGCGAGTAACAAACGCGGTGTAGATTCCATGCTTGTGCATTTCAGGGCGCAGCTTTTCAATCGCGTCATTGAACAGTAAGCAAATATCTTCGTAGCTTACGTCACCTGTGATTTCCGGAACCAGATAGTCCGAACCTTTTTCGCTGTACTGATTAAAGGTAACGATCTGTCCGATACTACGCGCAGCAAGATAAGAAGAAACCAAACTGGACGGCGCGTAAAAGTGCGAGAGATCAATATCGTTGATCAGAACTTTCGCACCGTGTTTGTTCAGTTCGTACTTAACACCGTTCAAGCAGCTTAACGTTGCAAACAAATCACGATAGAGAGGGCGCAAAATTTTCTCTGCATCGTTACGCAAGCCAATAAAGCGAACCAACTCTTTATCGTTAAACTGTTGCGCACTGGAGATAGCAATTTCATTACCGCTTTGAGACACGCGAACATGTTTATGGCCTTCAACCAAACGGCGTAACAGATCCGGCGGGATAGGCAGATAGAAACATGCAATGTTATCGCGATGCGCACTGGTGATAGTGATATTGCGGGAAGGATCTTGCAGCAAAACTTCCATAACGCTTTTATCAATCGTACCTTCTACCGCAGTGCCTTCAACGTTCAGTTCAGGCAGATCGATTGCTTCCGGAACTTCGTCAATCAAATCTGTTGCACGTTTGGCAACTGGCTTGTACTTGATGATGTTACTGCGATCCATTCTGCAACTCCTGTTTAAAAGTTTTGTAGTCTTCCAGCGTAAGCAGTTTCAAATCGAAATCCTGCAAACGCTGTGACTGTTCTTGATAGCCGGGAATGTCCCACACCGCACAAAAGATTTCAGGTGCCACCAGCGTAGGGTTAAGCAGCAGTGCTTTCCACATTGAACGCGTTGCTTCATTGAGATCATAAACCGCTTTAAACAGCGTATCGTTTTCCGGTTCGGCGCTGATATGATCGTCAATGTTCTTTTCTGAAACGCTGCCTGTTACATAAAGGCGTGAGCGGTATTGCGCCAGCATGGTTGGAATGATCGCATTGCGCATAAAACGCTTCTGAATTGTTTCATCCGTTGAGCCATCAATAAACGACTGACAGTTTTTCTGCGCAAGATAAAATTGCTGTGCGCCGAAAATTTGAATGAATGACTTTTGACGAATCTTTCCGATTGAATCAATAAAGTCACGCGACGTATGACGCAGATCGCTAAAGCTAAACAGAACGTCGCCCGGACAAACGACCAGTGCATCACTGCGATCAATAAAGCCGTGTTCGTGCATCGTGTGATTGCAGTGAGCGCAACGACTGAAACCTTCGTACTGAGGATGACGAAAGTAACGAACAATATCACCTTCAAAGTTTGAATCTTCGCCGGGAACATCGCCGTTATGAAACCACTGAACAGCAAACTTTGGCATAAGTCGGATTGACATAAAATTTACTCCTGAAAAAGAAAAAGGGAAGACCGTTTGGCCCTCCCTTTATATTTACAGTTTTCGCAGTTGTATCGCAGACGCCTTGATATGCGGCATCCGGACTAAGGCCAGATTGGTACGATGAAACACACTGGCAGGAAACAGAATGCGCTTTGGAAACTTGTTTGAAACTTTGCGCCAGTAAGGTTTAGCGATACATTCGAATTTCAAAACTTCGATGTTTAAAACTTGCTGGTACTCAAACAAAACTTCTAACAGCGCGTATGAAAGTTTATGGCCCCGCAGTCTTTCCGGAACATAAATATATTCCAGCGTAAGGCATTTATCTTTCACCAGTTTGATGTACGGAACATCCTCGCTCTCAACACAAGTTTGCGCAGGCATGTTTTTCAATGTGAGAAACGTAGCCCGTTTGTGTTGCATCACAACTCCAGATTTAAGAAGCATAAAGATACCTCTCAATCCAACGCGCTTTAATGTGCGGCCTAACGCCAGTGCGACGATTCAACTGCACAATAAGTTTTGTTCCAAGCACACCAACAGAACGAATTTCGATTTCACCTTGTTTGTCATAAACCTCTATTTCCAAACTAGGGCGATACATCGCTTTCATTTCCGTGGCATTAAATTCAAACTCTACTTCTTCCAAGCCAACCGCAACAGGATTTTCCTTCACATGGTTTATTACGTGAAAGAAGCCTTGAGACGGTGCGCGACTATCACCAAAGAATCGGAACGGCTTATACATAACAACCTCATTCAAATAATCTACAGTTGTAAATTATCCAAATGGTAATTCCGGTTGCCCAAAGAACCGCATGAGTTTCACGATTATTTGTTTCTGCGAATGTGCGAAGAAAACTGAATGCTACTCGATAGACGTAGCAAAAGACCACTGATACAGCAATATCAAAAGCGAGATATAGACCAAACACAGCAGCGTTTGCCGCCAGTAGAATTTGTTCATTGGTCAGTGATTCTAGCATTCAGGGTTTTCCATGCGACTAAAAATCTGACGCAGCATTGCGATAACTTTTTCTGCCGGAACATCTTGTGCAAGCATGTCACGTAAAAGCTGAGTCTGTTCGCCGGAAAGAGTTTTGCTTGAGTGTTCAAACATATCGGCATTGATCAGCAAACGAATTGCCATCGCACCTGTCTGAACCGCTTCACCCATAATCTTTTTACGCAAATCTGCATCATCGGTAGGACTTAAACTGTAGTCCATCGCCGCCTGCAAAGTTTCGCCGCTTTCTTCACCTAAGATTGCAGCAGCGTGAACCGGATCTTTGTTCCACTGAGGAAACTTTTTCTCCGCACGTTGCAGTTCATTCACAAACTGATTACACGCCTGCACAACTTTCAGATCGTGTTCGGAAGTTGTTTGCTGGTTGAACCACATGCCATCGCTAATCATCGAAGACAGTGCGTGAGGATCGTGAATCTGAATCACATCCGCTTTAAACTCTACCGTGCGTCCGTTAACAGCAGTCACATAAAACAGCGAGTGATAGCCGAGCGTGTAAATCTGCAATGGAACAATGCTTCCAATTGGCGGTTCAATTTCGTCACGCAGTTCCAGTGTACCGAAACCTTCACCTTTAATCTGCGCTAACTTGAGAAGCTGAAACGGATAAGCGAACATGTCATTTTCCTTTTGGAATTTGATTAACGATAAACATATCGTCAGAGGGAATGTCGCGCAAAATCGTATACGCGCCATGCGGTGAAGGTACAGCAATATCAAAACTAAAATGCTGACTTACGTTTATCGCGTACACGTAACCATAAACCAACGTTCCCGCTTCGTCGTCCAGATCGATTTTAACTGCATCACCGATTTGGAATTTGCAAAACTCAGCATCATCAAACGAGCCACTGACTTTCAAACTTGTAACCATCAGTGCGCCAAGTTCAGGCTGTTGATCGGTTATTTGCTGATTGAAATACGTGGAAGGAAACGGCTTCCATCCCGCAGGCGCTTCTTCTAAAAGCGGTTCGCTAGGAGCAAGTTTGAGAGGCGTAGGCAACTCTTTTTCGACTTCTTCAACAGGTGCCGCTTCTGCCGTTTCGCCAAAAGGAGTTTTAGAAACTGAATCCGGACAGATTTGTTTCAGTACAGCCATGCAGCCAGTGTCGCCAATTTCAATAGCAAGATCATAGCGAACAGAGAAGGGACTGAAACGCACACCAATAACCGTAGCAGGAACAGAGTGAGTGCGGTTAACATCGGCTTGCATAACCGTGTAGAAAACTTTCTGACCGATTTTGTGTTGATGAATATCATTGTGATCTGCTTCACCTCCTTCACGCTCCGCAAACTGAATACGAACATCGCGAATATTGTTGCGGTGAATCGCAGCAAAGTAATCCCAATTTCTCATGATAGGCATAAGAGATTTCCCAAAAGAAAAGGCGACCGAAGCCGCCTTAGAATTTATTTAGTCACACGACCTTTAACAGCGCCTTTCGGATTGTAGCCGTTAATGGTAAACAGATCAGCGGAAACATTGTTGAGCAATTCTTCCGGCGTCCAAGTGTGGATGATAGGATCGATTTCCAGCAGCGGATACTGCATCGGATTGCCTGTTGTGAGAACTTCTTCGCGCAGTTCAGCAAACTGTTGCGCTTGAGTTTTCAGAGCATCCCAATGATGATCATAAACGTGCGTGTTGGTTGTGTCGATTGTGATTGAGCCAACATTCAGATTGCAATACTTCGCAAACAAATGCAGCATCATACAATAACCCGCCATGTTGAACGGGAAACCTAACAGCGTATCGCTACTGCGCATCTGAACAGAAATATGCAGCGTGTCTTCAAACGCTTCGCCTTTGCCTGCTCTCATTACCGCGTTTTCGTATTCGGTTGCAGGCATCACGTTAAATTCAAACGCAGTGTGACACGGCGGCAATGCTTGCATACCGAGATATGCCGGATTGAAAGTCTGAACGTGAATGCGTCGGCTGCGCGAACGAGCGTTGATAGCATTCAGAACTTCCAGCAACTGATCAATCTCGCTTTCCCACAGCACACGACCGTCAGGCAGAACAGTTGATTTTGCACCGCGCTTTAACAGACGCTGCATTTCCAGTGTGTATCGCGTTTGTTCTGCGATGGAAAGTTTCGCCATTTCATCAGAAGACGGAAACACTTTTACGTCAGGCCAACGACGCCACATTGCACCATAGATCGGGCCGCACTCACCGTTTTCATCAGCCCACTCATCCCAAATTTTTGAGTTGAGCGTGTTGATATTTGTTTCGCCGCGCATCATCCAGCAGGTTTCATCAAACGCTGCTTTCCAGTTTACGCGCTTACTTAATGCCAGCGGGAATCCCATTGCAGTGTTAGCCAACTGAATCACACAGCTAGGCAAACTGCGCCACGTATCAGTTGTGCGCTCCGGATCTGAAATGCTGCGACCGTCAGTGCTGATTGCTTCAACGCGCCCCATATAAAGGCAGTCGAAGTTGTCCATCGCGTAGATTTCAAAGTCGCGAGGATTTTTCAGATCAAGCTGTCTGGAGTTGCTCATAGCCTTCCTTCAAATTTAAAAATGAACCGTTTAACTGGTAGTTTTCACCTTCGTAGAAACCTGCGTTAGTTTCTACGAACAGATCGATTTCGATTCCACAGAATACAAACCGCAGAGTGTTGTTGAATACTTTCAACAGTTCCAGCGTGTCGCCGTCTTTAACGGTAGAAGCCAGAACAGTTTCAAGGTTTGCAGGTTGCAGGAAAAATTTCTCAACTGGCGGATTCGCATCAGTTGGTTCCTGCTTGAACTTATCGCGGAAGTTGTACAGAGTTTCAGTGTGCAGCAAACCGTGCTCGTCGCGATAGTTAACAAACGGCGTTGGAGATTTCACGTTGGTAACTGATTCAACAATTGCGAATTCAATATCCATTTCGCGGTACGTTGTTGAAGTTGCATCCAAACGAATCTCAGGCTTGTCCGATGGGAACATGCGGAACCACTTTGATCCACAAGCAGGAATCGTTGTACGGTTTAAAGTGTATGCTGCCAGTGCGCTAAGTTTTTGGCTTGCATTCGGAACCGCGTTGCTTGTCATATCAACACAACGGAAGTTTCGGATAAAGCGATGTGCCGGACGTGAATAAATTGCGCCACCGCCATGTACCGGACTATAAACAACAGTCAAAGGCCACTTGTAACCTTTCGCGAGTCCGTTACAAACAACTTCGATCACATAATCTTTTTGATTGCGGTAATGCTTCCAGATACTGCCGCTAATCAAACTTCCTTGTGCCCACATACGACGCGCTTTTGCATCATACTTCGTAAATTTCCAGAGGCGGTAAACGCCATACGCGTAAAACAAAGCATAGAGGATTGCGATTGCGATAAATGCGTAGCTCAGGATTTTCATTTAATGGTTCCGGTAGAATTTTATTATTAGTTAACGCCAACTTTTGGTTGTTTCGTAACGAATGAATATTGCTGTCTTACACTTACTTTTTACAGTTTTTATTTTGTAATCGCGTTTGCAATCGCTGTGTCGATTATCTCCACCATATCGCGTGTCTGAGAAGACTTGACGCGATTCAATTGAGCCTTTAAATGGGCGCGTACGGCATACAAAGTTTCAAGCATTAACTTGCTACCTGCCATAACGCGCACCGTGTTTTGAAACGTCTCAACTTCTTCGTCAGAAAGATTTTCTCCGACTTGATTCACCTGCGCAAAGAAACCCATTGCGCCGCGAATTTCTGTTGTGATCATTTCGCCTGAATTTTGCCAATGGCCAGGCATAATATCCAAAGCATCAACAGGAACGACTTTCGAGTTTTTCGTGACAGGCAGACAAACATATTCGTCGTAGCAGAACTTGCTGCCGCCTTTTGGGTAGTTTTCATTATTGCAGTCGCACGATGAAACTATGCTATTGTAAAGATGACCACAACCACGACACTTGAATACTCGTTCCATATCTTTACCTTAGTTTGTTTGGAAGTTGTGAAGGCGATTCAGTGAACTTTGAATGTACTCTTCAACTTCCGATTGTGGGATGTAGATGAATTTGAAATCGTTTGCCGCCGCCATGTGATCCGTAATGCGGTAATCGCGACAGAAAACAATCGTGCGAATCGCAGAATAATTACGAAGGTGTTCAAGGCAGAACGGACAAGGACTATCCGTAACATACATAACATCGGTGCTGCCTGTTGGCCCACACAGATTATTAAGTGCGTTTACTTCTGCGTGAAGTACGCCGGGATTGCTTGCAGTCAGCAAATGATCTTCACACAGATTTTCTTTGCCTGCCGCTGTTCCGTTAACGCCACTTGCGATTGCATAAGCAACGCCTTTGGTGCGAGACGCAGAGCTTTTGCGAACGATAAGCGCAGCACAACCGCGACGACGCGCCTTAGAAGCATTCGCCAGCATAACCACGCTTGCCAACATTGCGTAGTGCTGTGAACGTTCCTGAACATTCAGCGCACGGAAATTGTTTCCACCCACTGAACGAACAGCATCAAAGAAAGTTTCGTGTTCGTAAACCGCTGCCTGTTTAATATCAGGCTGGCCCGACATACTTCCGTTTACAGTTTCGATACGCTTACCGTCGATCTCAACAGATTGTTCCATGCTTTCAAACACGGCGTTTTGTTGTTCGTCGAATTGTACCCACGTATGCAGGGATTTAGAATTGCTGTTGAGTTCCGTTACCAGTAGCGCTTTCATTGTTTTGCTTTTCCTGATTTAAATGATTGATGACTGCCCGAAGAACTGCGCTGGTAGGGCAAGTGCCGCCACCATGAATTCCTTTCGGAGTGATCGCTGTGTAGCAATCCGGCATGTTGCGCACAAGGCTGAGTTCATACTTTCGAACAAAGCGCAGAATGTTTGAGTCGCGGAAAACTTCTGGCATTACGCTGTTCCATTGAACATTGCCAAGAGGATTAACCCACTCTGTGCAATCATCGCCTTCGCACCAACCCTCACGCGGCGTAAGACCTTTCGCAGTCAGGTAATCATTCTGCAACTGCAAAAGTTCTGCATTTTTGTCTGATTCTTTTTTACTTACCATAAGGCTGTTTTCACCGAGGAAAATGAAACTTTGTTGGTAGGATACACGATGTGCTGTGCGCGAACACGTAAAGGCAATTCGTTTTGCAGCATGTGCATACGAACTTTTGGAACGATAACCAAAGTGCCTGCAATGTTTTTCAGTGCGCCCAAATGGATTCCGTATTGCGTTACTTTGCGATACATCACTTCCATTTTATCTTTCCAATCGCTAGGATACTTTTCTTGCACCATCGAACACAGAACACCTTTGTTGATCTTCCACTGAACAGAAGTAAGATGTTCAGCACGATCAGTAACGTTCACCAGATAGTCAACAAGCAAGTTATGAGTAGCCAGCCAGCGCGAGTAGAAATGCTCAAACGCTGCAACAGTTTCTTCAATAACTTCTTCGTAATTGCGTCCACGATTAAAGCCTTGCAGCAGGCCGTACGGTTTGCAATCGTGCAGATCGTGAAGCATGATCAAGTCGAGTTCTGTTGGCCCGATTTCATTCTCAAAGAAAACCACTTTGAAAAAGTTTTCGCGAGTCAACTCACCGCCTGCATAGCGCATACGCAGATACGCCATAAAGTTGATTTCCAAATCAGAATCAAAATAGAAATCGTCCAATGGATTTCTTTGCATAGAAATTTCTCCCAAATATGAAAATAGGCCACCAGCAAATGCCAGCAGCCTATTTATTATTTACAGATTTTAGATTTTACAGCCTTCGCAATCTGCGTCGTCTTCTGCGATTGCTTCACCGCCACCTTCCTGCTTAGCCGCAATAGCCTCTTCGTCGATTTCGAGACTGTCGAGGAAATCCATATCGTCCATCGGATCGGCTTCTTTGGCAGGAGTAGCAGGAATCAAAATTCCTTTTCCTACGGTGTACATCTGTCCGACTTTCATATTTGAAACAGAGCGCAGAACAATTTCCATATCCAGCGCAGTCAGAGTTACGTTCTCCATGCCAACGCTGTTAGGAGTAACAGCAGACACAGTAAGAATCATACCCAATGGAATGCCAGCAACAATATCGCTGTTGCGTTCTGAAAGTTCTACAACATTTTTCTTAGCAGCTTGTGCCAGAATTTCATCAACCTTACTCATCGTTGTTCCTTACAACTTTTAAAAATTTCGCCGCAGTGTCATTGCGTGGCGGTTTGGTGAAAAGATAAATGCTGCCTGCATTGGTAAGAATAACAGGCTGGCGATTGTCACTACCATAAATCGGATAGCTGTAGATTGGTTCCGGATCGTTATAGCGCGACATTGTTGCAACAATCAGATCGCCGTATTTCAAATGCGTGTTTGCAGTTTCGATAACGGCGCTCAACATTGGATTCATGTCAGGCTTTCCGGGAAACGCAATACAAGTATTCTGATCTTCTTCACCGTACGTTGAATAAAGAGCGCAGTACATACCGATAGTTGCATCAATATATTTACGCGCAGCTTTGTATCGCAACGTGTCTTCACAGATGTTAACACCGAGTTCGTACGCGTCGATGATTTCTTTCTGCTCAACAATACCGTTATAGCGATCCATCACTTCACGAATGTTATCGAAACACAGCGCAGAGACAAAAATGTTTACCAGATGGTTTGCGCTAGGAATACCAAGATGATAAGTGCGCCAAATGTCATTGAGAAGATTCTTTTGCGTCGGGTCTAAAAGTAAGGCAGACATTACTGCCAACTCTTGCGCCTCAGACGGAACGTTGGTGCGGCTCAGATTGATATGCCACTTTGCAAACGCTTCAAAACTTCCCAAACTTGCGGCAGAGATAAGTCTCAGTTCTTCTAACATAAGTTTTAACCTTTAACGGCGATTTCAACAGCGGCATTGATCAGTACCAATGCGTTAACAGCCAGACTCACATAAACAATGGCGCGTAAGGTACGGCTACGTGCAACAGTTTGGATGAAATCTTTATCACAACTTTTGATAAAGCGAATCATAATTGCCTCACACTAATAGTTGGTTACGATGACTTCTTTTGTTCCGTGCGAATCGCGATGGGAATTCGCCAGACAGTAATGCTTGTCTATCTTATGAACCTTTACAGGATTCTTCTTCAACCACTTTATCAGGTGCTGGTTTTTGAAGTGCCGATGCTCCGTGACATTACTCAACATCCAACGAACATTTCGTTTCGTCAGCCCTTCTAAATTACGAAGCAAACGCATTTCATCTTCTTCTGTCCACTTTGCGTAAGTGTTCGCGCCACTCGCCAGATAAGGCGGATCAAAGTAGAAGAAAGTTTTTGCGTTAAGCTGTTTGCGGCGATGCAATTCTTCAATAACCTGCGTGTAACTTCCACAGTGGAATTGTACGCCTTGCATCAACTCGCTGAACTTATTTATTTCACGTTCCACTTCTTCCATGCGATGCAGCAAACCGCGATCACCAAAAGGCGTGTTAAACTCACCTTTCAGATTAAAGCGAAGCAGGTTGCTGTGTGCGTGGCGATGCAGAATATAAAACAGCAGCGGATCGTCCTGCTTGTTCGCATGAATTTTGAAATCTTCATACTGACGCTCATTGCTGTTTGTCAGCGCCCACTTTGCTAACGTGCGTTTGATGCGACGTACGGTTGCTTTGGGATCTGCCTGCGCAATATGGCGAACCACATCGTAAACTTGCGGATGCTTTTCAATATAAAGCCGGGAATCAAAAGGCATGTTGGCAGTAACAACGCCGCTACCGCCAAACGCATCAATCATTCTTTTGCAGCCAGTGGGAAGAAGCTGAATCATTGCAGGAAGCAATTGACGCTTGTTCCCTTGAAACTTAATTGGACTCGCGTGAATCATGTTTATTCCTAACTAAAGTAAAGTCGGCAAGCGCACTCAGGACATTCAGGCTCAAAGATATTGAGGCGCTTTTGTTTTGTACGTGGTGCTTTTAAAATATCATAAGCAGACAGGCAACGAAAACAAAGCACGATCTTTTCTTTAGGTTTGATATAAATATCAATGTTCAAAACATTGTTCAGAACGTCCAAAGGCGAATTGTTCGTGCAGTCGCATACAACGGTTGGTGCAGGAACAAGTTCAATGTTCTTTTCTTCAATCAATTCTTTCGTCAGTATCATAGCCATCGAGAAACAACCTCCAGCAATTCTTCTTTTGATAGTTCGTCTAAATCCCTTGCAGTTGTTCCATCGCGAAACGTACACGCAAATTCTTCACCAGCCGGATCGTTATCGCCTACGCAAACAAAACGTAAACCAAGTAATCTCAATTGCTGATAAAGTTGTGCGTTCACTTTACTGCCGAGAACCGACCACGCATTTAAACCAACGTTGTGCAATGCTGCCGCTTTGAAAACGGACTCAGTTAAAAATACGGTCTGTCCGTTTAGGTATAATTTCCGTTCCCCACACCAACTGTTTGCCACCGAATGCCCGTGTGAAATAGCGACACTCTTTTGGATTGGGATGTTTCTTTGGCGCGTCCGGAGTGTAAACCTGCACACCGCGTAACGCACGATCAAAACTAAACAGCGGTACTGTCAGGCTCGTCGGAGAAAGCCACATGAAATGCTTCTCTTGTCGCAAGCCTCTGTTGTTCAGATGCTCTAAGAGCGTTGTTTCTTGCATAGTATGTTCCTTCTGAAAATTCAGAAAATTGAGACAGGAACACAGACTCTGCGATCACCCAAGTTTCAAACGCTGGATAATCTTTTGTAGGCACGACGTTTTCATATACGATCATTGCCTGCGAACAGTCCTGTCCATGCCTTGCAATTTCCTTTACGCGAAATGGTAATCCGGTTGGAGATTGATAGTAATGGTTTACGCTAATGTCGCTAATCATAAATGACCGCCTGTAGAAAGGGCGACCTGCGCCGCCCTTGTGATTTAAATATCCGCATCAACGCCGTTGTGTCGCGGCTTGTACGAACCTTTGTCTACCTTTTTCTTTTCCCGTTTTTCAGGAATGCTTTTGCTTGTGCTAGGCACAGAAAAGTGTGGCGGCTCCACAAACCAGCGGCAAATATTTCCACCGTTATCTTCACAACGAAAGCGAAGGTCAGCGATTTTACGCGAACGAATCAACGAGCGAAGTTCAGATCCAAGTTTGTTTGTTGGTGCCGACAATAACTGTCGATCTAAATCAAACACTGAAAAGAAATTGCTTCCTGCTTTCACGATAGAAAACATTCCACGGTCAACCATTGTGACACGTTTCATGTGAAGCAACTTAACAGCCCATTCCATGCCGTGCCGATGAATAGCACACGCAACATAAATAGGCGGCAAATGAGCGATGTATCCGATCTCAATTGCGTTCAGGTTACTAAAACCAAAGCGGCCTACCTGAGTCCAGCAGAACGTGAAAAAGTTCACGCTTTCGGAATCAAGTTTCGTATCCAGATTTGAAAGCATACGAGTTTTGCCGTGCGAAAGAATCTCTTCGATATATTCTTCCGAGGGTTTTGCATAGCTCGACAAGTCCATTCCAGAGAGTAGTTTAAGAATTTGCTTTTTATCAAACATTGTAATTATTCCACCACCGCAACAAATTGGTTGCGATGAAAAGAGACTGATTTTAATCCTAGCGTAAGCAACTTAATGTTGTTTCCGTACGCAGGAACCAAAAACCGGAAAGGACAAAAATATTGAACTTGATAAATACCTTCCGACGACTGCGCGAAAAAGCGTTCGTTCTTTTGGAGTGCTTCGATAACATTCGCAGCATTAGCACGAAAGCCAATGGTTACGAAACCAAGTTCGGTATCCCAAGAAACAGATTCAATCAACTCCTGTTCAGTTTCAGATTCGTTTCCAAATGCTATAAATTCCAAGTTTCGGATCATAACATTTCCTCAGTTGTGAGAACCGCGAACAAAGCCAGTGTTGTAGTTTTCAGGAAGGTACGCCAGAATATTGATACCGTGTTTTTCGCACACTGCATCTAAAACTGTTTGTACTGCTTCCCACTCAACACCGCCCAAGCCGCCATAGAAACGTTGAACAGCAATCTGTCGATCCGGATTGATATTCCTTTTTCGGAGTTCTTCAATCAGTGCATCGAACGAGCTACTCAAAAACTTTTCACTAAAACGGTTAACTGGATTCTGGCCCCGATTTGAACCAGAGCGACCTAGACCGTAGCCGGATGAGATAAACATGTTAGCAATTATGCCGTGACCTTTTCCTTGAAAATGAACGTCGGTCAAATGCACAGTGCCTAACAGTGATCGATCCTGCTTGCTGAGAATTTTGTCCTCCTTCAATTTTGGAAAGATAGATTTGAGTCGCGTCTGGAGAGGACTACTGTAAGATCCTCTCGCGTTGCACTCAACAGCTAAAATTCGAAATTGCTTTTTGGTAAAATCTCCAAGCAGCGATTTGCCGTGTACTGGTATTACACGAAAGTCTTTTGGCGTGTACCCAATAGATGAAAGATCCATGTTTCAATTCCTGATTTAGAATTCAAAAAGTTTCTTGAAGTTGAGACGCTTTTTAATGTCCTTGATTGCCTTTACGTCCGGCTCACCAATTTGGAAAGCAGAGAGATTCTTAGGCAGTGTTGGAACATTGCGATCTATCGTTACAAGTTCTTTTTGAAGATCCATGTCCATCCACGGAATAGCGCCAACCAATGCTTTTTTCCATTTTGCATTTGATTTTATTGTTGGTGCCATCTTGATCAGGTTGTCGAGACTTCCATACTCGTTTAAAAGTTTTAATGCGGTTCCATCGCGAACACCCGGCAGGCCGGGAACGTTGTCACTGGTATCACCACACATCGCAAGATAATCAACAATACGATTGTGAGGAACACCAAAATGATCGGGAACATTCTTTTTAACGAAACGCTTTTCAACTGCGTTTGACTGCGCCGCCATAATCAACTGTGTGCGAGGATTGTCTACTAGCTGCAAGCAGTCTTTATCACGCGTGTAAATATCCACGTAACAAGTTTTGCTGAACCGCGTTGAAAGTGTTCCGAGAATGTCATCGGCTTCGTACGGAGATTTGAAACGCGCCCAAATGCCATACGCTTGCAGAATTTCTTGAGCCAGTGCCATCTGCACAGGAAGATCCGGCGTCTTTGTTCTGTCTCTGTTTCCTTTATAGTTTTCACTTTTGGGAAACACATCAGAAACAGCAGCGGGATTTTCTTTCGCCCATTGCACCATAGCGCGATGCCGCCACGTTCCTTTTGAACGTCCGTCAAAACACATCGCCATGTAAGCGCCTTTAGGATCTTTTCGAAGTTGCTGCACCATCGCCTCAACCATATTCAAAAAGATATAAACGCCGCCTGTTGGTGTACCGTCTGGCGCGGTTAAACGCTTCGGGTTATTCTGCGCAACAAAATACGCACGACACATCCAGTTGCTTGCGTCGAACGCATGTAAAGTCGGAAGTTTGCGAAACGCTACTTTGGGCGTTAACGCATTTATTTTTGGAACCGAAACATTGTCATCTGAAACGGAGTTAAAAGATCTACTCACTGTTCCTCCAAAACTACAACTGACTCCTTTATTCGCAATCTATCTTTTAATGCTTCGTGAAAGTTTAAACCGCCAACATACAAATCAACAACAGTTCCCTGCGACTGACTTATCTCATGCAAACAGCTTGCGCCACGAAAGAACAACGGCGATAAAGGAACGGATGATTTCTTCCGGACGAATAAATGAAACACGCGTCCAGTAAAATAAAGATCGTTTGAGTATTCTAACGATAGATTGATCAGTCGAAAGTTTTTCCGGAAAAGCATAGGGAGAAGTTTGGCGTAGCGTGTGCTGTGGCTTCCAACCGTCACGATCTGACAGGAAGGCGGCGCAACAGAAAGAAGCAACTTTAACATTCCCTTTTTATCGAGATCTACCAAAGCGCTGTCGAAAGGCGGTACACTTTTCGGCAGACTGTAATAAAGTCGATGCCTTACACTATCGGAATTCGTCATGATTCCTCCAAAAGAAACGGGGCGCACGGCCCCGAATCTATTTACTCAAAATCGTCTTCGTCGAGTTCTTCTTCCTCTTCATCCTCGTCTTCAACATCACCGAGAGAAGCAGAAACAACAACCAGATCACCGACAACGATCACGCTGGAGATAATCAAACATTCCACAAGTGGGAAGTTGTATTTCTCAAGCAGAGTAATTGCGTCGGCGTAGACCATATCAACTTCTTCGCCGTTCTTCGCATCTTTCGGAGTCATACCCGTATCAGATTCTGCTTCGAATTTTTCGTTCAGAATCTTTTCAGCTTGTGCCGCGCCGTCAACCAGAATTTCGCTTTCTTCATCTTCCGGAATAACTACGAACACAAAGCCTTTTGATTTCGCTGCAAGTACGCGATGCGGAAACAAATCACTCATTTTTAATCCCCGTTATAAACAACTTTGTTTGCGGAAAGATTTTCCACGTCTACACTCTTACCATTTACAGTATTTTGAATACTCTGAATGATATTGAAAGCCCACAAGATCACATCAACAGGCGCTGAGAAATCATTTACGATTTCGAGTTTGGAACGTGATTCGATTTCACCATAAACAAGAGCCAGTGTAACGTCTTCACGTTCCGGGCCAACAGTAACTGCCAGCCCGTAGTTTTTGAAAACCGCGTGTTGAAAGCAAATGTGAGTTTGAGTTCCGAGACATTTAACATCGAAACGAAAACGCATATTACGCCAACCCTCCACGACGCATAGCTCGCATTTCATAAGGCGTAGGATTGCGAGAAACTGCGCCAGTATCCAGTGGCATAGTTTTGTTTTTCTCGTAATTCTGAACCGCTTTATAAATTGCATCGTTAGCTTTTGAGTTGGCTTTGGCCTGACGGAAAACGTGTTTCTTTTTCCCGGTTTTGCCGATCTCAAAGATTTCAGACTGCTCACCAAAATCGCGGTTGAGTAATCCCGGACGACGCATCGGGCCAAGCACGGCGCTTTGACTTCCCATTACGTTTGGCGCACTGCGGCGTTTTCTTCCTGACGAAACAGAAGAGAAACTATCACCGCCGCCTGCATCATCGGCTAACGAATATTGCTTGTCGATTTCTTGCTGGCGCTTTTTGTATGAAAGAAGTTTGTGACGCAATGCTAAGTCTTCATCCTGATCCATCAACAACTGATCAAAGTTGAAACCACCAGCAGCCGCAATACTACGCAACGGAACCGGAACACCAAGTTCAGTCATAGCACGTAAGTTTTCCATCATTGCGCTGTCAATGTCCGGACGCAACTGCTTAGACCAATGCACGTTAGGAACAAACAGCTTACTGCCATCGTTCAAGCGGTACATGATTTCGTGCAGGCTTCCATCCATCAGGCCCGACTTTTTCATAATCTTGCCGTTCTTACCAACAGCGAAACCGTTCATCAAACTGATAAGCGGGAAAACTTTTTCGTAATAAACTTTACGCGTTACGTGATCGCGATAGGCGCGAAGTGATTCGATGAAAACAGTTAAGCCAGTTGCCGCACTGTCATAGTTCGCTTCACCACTCAACAGAGCTTCGGAGATTCCCAGCGTACGCATTTTGAATGGCGCTGTCTGATCCCAAATGTCTGTGATCTTCCAGAAGTCGCCGCCCTGACGAAACTCACTAATGTTTACGCCGAGACGCGTTGTGATAATACTACCGATTGGATCGCTGTCAGCGTTTAACAGCAGGTCGGTAATAAAATCCATTTCTTCCTGCGACGGTTCCCACTGATCGCCATCGCCTAACTGAGCGTGAAGAATACCGCGCTGGCGGCGTCCACTTTCAATCAGAGTTCCACGATAAAGGTTTTTCTCAATCAACCAAATCGGAAGCATTCGACGGAATGCACTGACGCCTTCGCCAAACGTGAACGACTTACGCGGAATATAAATTGTGCCAACCGGATCAAGTTCAACCTGATTTTCGTTCAGCATTTTATCAATGAATCCAGCGCCAAGTTCTTTGCGTAAAGCATCAACGCGACGGCTGTCTTTTGAGAATGCGCGTTTAACTTCCTGCGGCACTTTCAATTCAAAGATAGGGTCTTGCGACATAAGCGGGAACGGCGTTGCTTCGATGTTATCGTAGCGGTGCGTCATCATGTCGATAAACTTTTTGCGCTCTTTGTTGTACAGCATACTGCCGCAAAACGCGCCCGTTACCATCAGGTCGGTTGTAATGTTCGGCATACTGCTCGAAAGATTTAAGCGCTCGTTCACTTCATAGTAAAGATCCAGAACACTATCTTTGGCACCGCTGAAACTTACATCCGAGAAAGGCAACGTACTGAACAAATCAACGTAGCTTCCACCAATGGGATCAAAGAAATACATATCGCGGTACACATTAAAAAGCTGTCGATCATCAGCTTCGTAATCCATACCCTCCAGCATTGGCGACAAGTCAATATCAAGCGGAACACTACCCACCTGCATACTACCGCCACTTGTTCCACCGCCGCTAGACGTTGAGAGAACTTTGCTGGACTTTGAAACGGACTGAACTTTTTCAACACGTTCCTGCGATTTCGATCCTAATGGGCGTAGAGATTTTTTCTCGCCGGAAGTAGTGCCTTTTGATAGCAAAGGCGCTTTCACTTCGCGGCCAATTTTGATTCCCATAACTACCCCGTTATTCTGGAAGTGCCATACTCACTCTGCAATTTGTGCAGAAGCGCACAGACTCACCACTTAAAAGTTTTGACTCAACTGTTGCGCTGTCACATTTAGGACACACAGAAGGATCGGTGATACTGAAAGCTGAAACAGATTTCACCTCTTGATCCTTTACAGATGAAGTAGACAAAACTTTTTCACTGCGTAGAGGATTAAAGAAACGTTCGTTGCTCATTTGAAACTTCTCCTTTTAGAATAGGACTGCGGGAGAAATTCCCCCGCCTTGTAATATAAATTACTTTATTTTTGCCCTATCCTTCTAGTCCTGACGCTACCAATAGCGGAACCAGTTGAGGATAACATTGTTGACGCTGCACTGCCTGTATTGCGTCGGCCTTTCGTCATACCTAATCTGTTCGGATCGCGGTTGTGAACTACCTCTTCACGTACCTTCAATTCCTCTTCATACTCGCCCGATTCGAAACCGTAGACCATAAGCGCCATAGCTCGCCAGCTATCATCCGTTGCGCCCATGTTTTTAATTACTGCACGTCCGGTATCTTGAACCGTTTGAATCTGCATGATCAAGTGTTCAGTTGGCTTGTTCTCAAAGCAGTACGGATAGTTTTCACCATCGTACATCAACGTGTCACCAATTTTCTCTGCGTGTTGCATACGCGGTAAACTAATGCGAGGCACTTCACTTTCCAGCATTGTTTTGACTGTCCACAAGTCTTGATATTTCAGACTGTATTTATCAGCCATTTCGATGCCGCCTTTAAGTTTGGCGTCCTGCAAAAGTTTGATACTGTTCCATTGGTCAGCCAGCAAAACTTTTACGTTTCGTTTCTGACAAAGCGGAATCAATATCTCATCGAAAATCAGTGTGTAGTTTAACGGAATGCCCGGTAACGGAATAATCTCAGCAATACAATCGACGCTGATAACACCTGCACTGTTTCGACTCCCAACCACCATCGCAAAGCTGTTGTTACTAAAGCCTGCGTCGATTGCCATAATGCTCGGCGTGGTTGTTGATGCCGCTTTGATTAATGTTCCGTAACGCTGGCGTGAACCATCTTTGTGACGAATAACTTTGTGAGCATAGACGCACATATTGCGGCCTTTCTCACGAATCGCTTTCGAAACAAAAACAGGCTGCGTGATAAATGGATTTGCAGATAGTGGCGCTTCTGCTCCGTAGTCTCGCGCTGCGCCAACTGGATCACGTCGAAACGCTTCTTCCAAAAAGGCACTGTTGCGTGGCATTGTTGGGTTCATCTTCCATGTTGGTGCGTGAACACCTAACAGCTTTGTACTGCCAACACTACTGCGCATCAGTTCGTTGATTTTGTCACGCGCATGAACAGGACTACTCACGTTAAACATGTATCCCGTAAATGCGCGATCATATCCTGCGGCGATCAATTTATTCTCCGCTGCACGAACAGTTGCAAGACTTCGGTCAAGTGCGCCGTAAACCATTCCCGCACTGACTTTTACTTTCTTGCTGTCGGCGTCGTTATCAAAGTATGCAATCTCATCGAGTGCTCCAAAGATACGTGTACGACCACGCAAGATACGACCATCCGGCCCGGCAGGATAAACGATCAAGTTACGGTGTCCGTATAACACAAACGTGTCACGGATTTTCATCACTTCGATGCCGTACTTTCTTTCTTGCCTTCGGATCACTTCATGATATTTCTGAAACCACGGACTATCAGAAATCATGTTAAAGTACGGTGTCCATAAAGTATCTTTCGCTTGTGATTGCGTCAGTGCTACAAACGTTCCGTGAAGAATGGTTGTGTTACTGATTCCAAGAATACCGGTAGGAGACTGCGACTTTAAGATGATATGTGTGAGATACGTGGAACACATTGCAACAACGATACTCTTACCGCTGTTGTGGTTCAGAAGGCCACCAGCAACAAACTGAGGCATACCTTCCATCACCAAATCATAAGTGACTTGATCTTCGAGATCTGTTATCGCATCAATCTTTAGGAACAGATTTTTTGCGATAGGTTCAGCATCCAGATCATATAAAACAGAAAACTCATCCCCATTATTTCGAACAACAGGGTAATAGCCAGCATTAAGCAAAATGCTCCAAGCCATTTGAGCTTTCGCTGAGGTAGACGTATAAACCAGTTTATCATTTTCAAGAGGAAGCGAATTACGTTTGAGAAATTCAAGTGCAGCATCGCGGGTTGAAAGGCCAGCTTCTTCTATCGTAACAGGAGAAGTAACTTTTTTGCCCCACACATTTGTTCCCAAACAAATCTGAACATAATCGTCGGTTGTGAGTTTCTTTACTTGCCTGAAACCTTTTTCAGTTCGCAATGGGTGATCCGGAGTCGCGTCAATGTGAATGCCATTGCTCAAAGTAACGCGCTTTGTTGTTCCGGTATAGCTCACGTAAAGTTGTTTTACGCGTTCCATCTTTGAACCGGTATTTGCTTTCATCTTTAAACGAGGCAGATGAAAACCCGGCGTGTCGTGTCCAATAAACATATGGCTGATAGGCAGTAAACCGCGCTCAGTAACTACCGGAGTGCTTGCGCCTACGCATCGCTGTCCTGCGTTAACAGCCAACTCATTATAGAAATTGATTTCCTTATTGTGCATCAACTCACTACGTGTTGCTTTGCACTTTGGACAAGCGCCATGCTCCAGTATTGTGAGATTCTTTTTGATGCCTGCTAATCCTTCCTGCGGCTCATGCGCTTCTGTTGGCACCCAATCCATGTTACTGCAACGAGGACAGATTTCACCAAACAAACGCAAGCCGATCAGTGCCTGCTCCAGATACGGCGTCTGCTTTAAGTAGTGCGCAGAAGTAACCCACTCCAAAAAGTTTTTCGCTTGAGGGCAAGCACTGTCATCAAATTTTAAATCGCGGGGAACAAGCGACTTGTCTTTCAAAGCCGTGTCCACCAGATCGACAATGTTTACTTCCCCTTCTTGCAGGAAAGAAACATCGCCAGTTTTCTTGTCTTCTACAAACGACAAATCCTCGCTTTCTTCTGGCCCATCAATTTCATCCAGAAAGTCGAAAGCTAATATGCGTTTCGGTTTCAATTGAACCGATGCGACTTTAGGTTTCTTTGAAGCCATTGCGATCTGATAATCCTCGTGAGGTTCCGATCATCGGCGCACCATTGGCTTTCATGTTGTCATACTCAGATTTCATCCTGCGCAGCAAACTACTTTTGTTTGCTCTACTCTTCTCGTTACTTTTCTCAGTGCGTACGCCGTCGAATGATTTAATCAACCAATCTTTGAGCACGTCAGAGCGAACCGATTCGGGAATGTTTTCACAGGATTTTAATGTTTCGGCAAGCATATCCGCTATCGAAACACGACCAATATATTCAACCAACTCATCGTCAATTTCAATATCAGTTTTGAGAATGTCACGCACTACAGCTTCTGATTCACCCGCCGCAATATCGTAGCCCAAAAGAAGTGGCACAGTGCGTTTCAAAAGTAAATTTCTGAAACCATCAGCTTTGCCTTCTACCGAGTCGAGGATAGTTGTGATCTGTTCGTCTGAAACATCAATTACGTTATCCGCACCAATATCATTTGCTTTGGCGCGGCTTCGGAGTCTTTTAAGTTCAGGTCTGATAAGGAGACGCGACTCAGTTTTTTGGATTGCGTCTGCGCTTTCGTCGAGATCGATTTCTTCGTCGTTTCCATAATCAAACTCATGTTGGTGAATCTTGTGGATTTCGCGCACCATGCGCACAGGCGATACGGCGTTACTCATATCGCCAAGCATCCAACTTTCTTCCACTTCCGAGATCGTGCCGTCGCAAGGGAATGACCAGCTAGGAACCATTTTTTCAGATTCCATTACGCCGTATGGGGATTCGAATTTACTCAAGGGCAGCTTTCCGCTTTTTCTTCTTCGACTTTTTAGACGAACCGGAATCCCCGTCATCGTAAGCAGCATCAACAATCATGCTTGCACGACGATTAGGTTTCAAATCTGCCAGTTCAGTTGGCTCACGCTTTTTAGACTTGCCGCCAGTTCTAAACTGAGATTTGTTTTCGTCCGGAGTAAGTTCTTTAACTTCGCCGTCGCCGTCAAGTACCTGCATTTTCTCAAACACTTCTTTGAGAGGCATTTCAAACAATTCGCCATCACGAACTTTGATAACCTGAATCGGCAGAACTTTAGTTTCACGAATTTCCGGATCAGAGTAGTTCCACGTCCATACAACGTCGGCGTGTTCTTTCATTGCCTGCGAGTAACGAATCTTACCTGTCTCGCCGTCAATCTGAACCAGAATAATGATCAGCTTATTGCTTTCTTTGGAATGCACTTTAGCGCGACGAACAACACTGCCTAAGTTTTTCCACTGATCGCCATCGTCCACACCTTCCAGCAGACCGACATAATCCAGCACTGTGATTTCTGCGTTGTAGGCTGTTGCCATATACAACACGTCATCAATCGTCATGCCACGATCAGGAGAAACGAAACTGTTACGTGCGCCTTTCTTGCGAAGTTGTTTGTCATAAACCTTCGCTGCTTCCATAACCTTTTTCTTTTCTTTCTTTGACAGGTTATGTTGTTTGATCTTCCAGAAATCAACGCCGCTGATCATTGCCAGCATACGGTTCATTTCCTGTTCCGCTGTCATTTCAAGAGTGATCTTGAGACAGTGAATACCGTTTGCCAGCGCGATACGGTTTGCCAAGTTCATACTGAAAACAGATTTACCGCCAGATGTACTCGCACCAAGAATGAAAACGCCGGACGTTGGTAAGCCTGCGTTTTTATCGTCGTATGCTTTGTATCCCGTTTTATATAAACGTTCCTGCGGGTTGTCCAAAGTTTTCTGCGCGAACTTTAATGCGTTCGATTTGTTTCCACCAAACGAATAAACCTTTTCCGTTTGCTGTCCACCTTTTGCCTGATTCAGTCGGTCAGCGATTTCGAGAAGATATTGGTCTTCATCAAAGTCTTCTTCACTGCCTTCTAAGTCTTTCGCAATGGTACGGCCTACCGTCATGATAGTGCGGCGCTTGCGGTACTTTTGCAGTGGCTCCAGCACACGCTCAAAGCCTTTCATGCCCTTTGCAGGTTGTTCTTCTGCGTCGCGTAACTCATCGCGGAAATCAACGTTCAGGTTTGGGTCTTCTAACAGATCTTCCCAATCCAGAATCATCGAACGAGTCTCAACAAGTTTTGAGATTCGCTTGTATGCTTTCTTTGTTACCTCTGAACTAAACAGATCAGGAGACAGGCGACCGAGCATACTGATTCGGTGCGCCTTCTTAATGTCTGGCGACGTTACCGTGCGCAGAGCTTTGATTTCCAGTGGGAGAGAATAAAGTTCCATGCGATTCCTACATCATGCGGGTTACGTGCGGATACATCTTTTCGACTTCTTCGATCCACGCTAAGATATTGCTTTCGCGTGTTGCACGAACCAAACGGTTTTTACGATCACGATCCATAAACAGATCAACGGCGCGAAACGCATACGGACTTTTAAGTACGCTCAGTGCGGCTTTAATATCTTCGCGGCTATACGCATACTTTGCATGAATGTCATGCACAAGTCTTCCGACCTGCGCGACGTTTGATTTTTTAACGTGCTGATAAACTACATAGCACAGCGCACGTTTGTATTCGAGATCAACAGTGCGCGGAAATAAAGTAAAAGCTGATTTTTCAAGTTCGGAATTGAGACAGCTATACATACTAACCTCATAAAATCTGTAATGCGTTTTTGAGAGTATTCAAACCGCATTCGACGGCTTCAACAGAAACGCCTAACCATTTGGCTAACTCTTTGCGTACAGTGCCAATTGGTTTTGCAACAAGCCACTCAGTGCCGTTGCTTAAACGTTTCCCCAGCATTTTGTGTTCTGCCAGATAGTCAGAGAAGCCGTGGTCTTCACGTCCGAGAACTACGCTGTACAATTTGTTGCGTTTACTATCTCCGCTTTTGCTAAGCAGACGTTCAATCGCAATGTTTGTTTCCAGCAGTTCGACAGGAGTTGAAGAAGGTTCTGCGAGATCTTCGTAACTAAATTCTTGATCAGAATCGCCCATACCGATGCCCCGGTTAAGCTGATTGTCTGACATAACGACTAACTGAAAACCATCACCGTTCTTTTGCATACGGCGGCGCTTATCTGCGCTGTAATAGTTATTCAGGTTGTTGATAATGTTTTCCAGCGAACGACGCAGATAGTTTAACTGGTGCTGAAAACTATACGCGTTTGGAAGACTCGCATAATAACTAACGATTAGTTTGCAGGTAACTTCGCATACCAGATCCTGAATCGTCATGTTGTGTGCAGTCATAACCCAGCGCAGTTGTTTCTTTGTACGCGACACAATGTTTTTGTGCAGCACTGCGCTGAGTTCGTTTGTTTGGGCCAAGCGCTTTTCTAATTCGTAATGATTAACCTGCGCAGCACACAGCGTTTTGTGTTTGTGCTTTGCATCTTTCAACAGCATTTTGCGGCAGCGAATATCTGCCAACATCAGCTTCCAAATCAGGATAGCTTCGGCGCGATACACGCCAAACTTTTTGTAGGACAGTACAGTGCTTTTTATGTCTTCTTTTTTAGCAAGGCAAATCGACAGAGAATAAAAACGAATGTTCGTGACAAAACGACAGACCGCACTAACCTCTAAACGAAAGTCAGCGGCTGAGAATTCAAACTGTTTAAAGTCAACATACTTTTGCAATACGCTGTGATACTCTGCAATTGACTTGTACCCACAAGACAGGTAACGAACAGTCGAAGCAAACACAACACGAAAGGCAGCAGAGTTTCTTTTTAGCAGAAGTCTGTTCTCAATGTATTTCGACAATGAATTACGTTTCACTAATATGGACTCCAGATTGGCAACGAATAAAGATCTGATTAAAGTCAGGCAATGGTTTGGTGTTGTTTTAATAAGTCGAGCAATATTGTTTTATTGTTTTTAAATGTCGCCCATTTCGACCGGGCCTTTCATGCGCTTGCGTGGTTTGATTTTGGCTTTCAACTTCGATTTAGATTTCACTTTAGCTTTCGGTTTACGATCTGCATCTTCGTTCAGATACACATCTTCGCCTAACTCTAACGCGCCGTCTTCGTCATCAGCAAATGCGCCAAGCAAACTACCGCTGTCAATCATTCCCATCAGATCCACAAGCGTATTTGTCTTCTTGCCTTTCTTACCTTTCTTGCCTTTAACCACGTCGTCCATATTTGGTACAGAGAAGCCATCAAGAATAGTTGGAACTTTAAACTTAACGTCTTCGTCCGGCAGATATTTTTTAACTGTTTTGATTTCCTGCTCAGGATCAATCAGTTTGTCTTCTGCCTTCATTTTCTTCATCAGCGGTTTGAATTCTGATTTAGAATAAACTGAGGGGCCAGCTAATCCTGTGTTTGGATACGTCAGCACAATGTTGCCTTCTTCACTGATCAGACGAATCTCTTTGTCGTCAATGTCGAGCACACGCGCCGCCATAAAGTTGTTCATGTAGTTGCGAGACTCACGCCCACGGTAACGAACAAATACAGGTTGCCCCATCTTCACGCCATGCTTACGAGTGTTTGCTTCACGTAAAAGCATCATCGAAATAATGCGCAGATCTTTTTCTTCCATCGAACCAAACAACTGGAACAAAGCAACTAATCCGTCGCCGCCTTCTTGCATAAGGTTTTGCAGATCGTACGTGTTAGTGCGGAAGTGCTTGCACATCGTACTGTCTTCCATTTTACCCAAACTTTCGCAAGGCTTTGTTGCGGCAGGAATCAGAACATCACGATTCAATCCACGGCAGTCACCACAAGTTACGGTTGTTTTTACCAGTTCTTTGAGATCTGCGGTGCGAAGTGTTTTCTTGCTCATCGTGTTTTAAGCCTTTATTTTTAAGTGTTAGGTCAATGCAGAAACGTAAGACTTGCGACATTGAAGTAATTCCCGGCAAGTCACGCTTCAACAATTCAAGGGCCATTCTTGTTTCCGTGTCTACTGTGATCGACGGAAGCAAAATTGTTTTCATAGATGGATCAACAGGCGGCGATAACATTGCATCAACCAGAATCCGTAGCCACACTTCGGCGGCACGTTCTACCTGCGGATCATCCCAATACTCACCAACGGGTTGTTTTCTCTTTCCGCTCATCCTGCTTACAACAGCGCTTGCTTTCGCATGTAACACTGTGTGGCAGTTTCCGTCTAGCGGAATCTGGAGACTGTCCTTGCCTCCGAGTGATTGCGGGATCGTGTGGTGCCAGTGAATTGCTTTTGTGAACGTTCCACAAATACAGCAACGAACCAGACCGTTACGTTCCTCTGCAATTAATTTATTTTCAGCGGCCATTAGACCACGGAAGGAACCACGTTTCCAATTTGGTATCACCGTTAGTAAGTTTGAGCAACATCTTGATCATGGGTTTCGGCATCAGCCAAACTGCGTACACATCGCTGTCGCGCATTGTGCCTGCAAGCGGTTTGGTTGTGAACATCGCATAGTCAGTTGATGATTTCGCATTCAAGCTGTCAACGATTGGATTAACGAAATTCATAATGCTGATTTCCGTTGTGTTGTTCATTTGCCGATTCACACGCGCTGTTGAATTGTGCTGCTTAACACTTTCATTAAGAGCTTCAATTTTTGCCGTCAAAGTTTCAATCGCTTCTTCGGTTTTCTTCATGCGCTTTGTTAACATGTCACGCAGACGAGGGCTTTTGGTATTCTCTACCGTCTTCTGTTGTTCGCGTAACAGTCGGCGTTCTGCGTTGCGTTCGCTTTGCAGTTCGCTGCGTTGTTTATTCACACCTCCGGATTTGAATCGTTTAGCGGTTGCTTCTGAATTCTCAAGCGCGTCACTCAACCGGAAAAACATAACCAGTTGATGTTCCAACACCATGCCGAGATCTGAACTAGGAGCGCTGTGCAGACCTGCGTTGTGAACCGTAAAGCCGAGACGAGCCAAGTTATCCGGATTCATCGCAAACGATCCGAACCGCGCCATCAATGGCAGATTAACAAGATGCAGAGCACCAGTTAATTTATTCGGAACTTTGTGCGCATAGCGCGAGTGCATTTGATCTAACAGTCGGGAAGTTTTTGACGATGCGGCGGCTTCACGCGCTTCACGTCGAGAGATTGCTCTTTCTTCTGGATCATCTTGCGCGTTATCTTCCGGCAGATACTGCAACGTCTTTGCAACGTCAGCATTAATCGCTTTCAGATTTTCGAGTACCGAACCAATCTTTTTCAAGAAGGTTGGACGCTGAATCTTTTTCTCTTTCAGCATACCCGCAAGGGAAACACAAGTTGTAAGTGCGGCAGTGAATCCGCTTTTACATTCGAGCACATCAGGATAGGATTTATAGACGCTACTGCGTACGCCCTTGATCGCTTTAACCGAGTCAGAGTCTGCTTCGTGTAACGTAGCAACAATATCGGAACGTTTCAAAAGAGCACCGGTTTTGATAAAAGTTAATGCTTCGATAACTTCATCAATACGGTTGCGCAGTGCAACAACTGGAGAATTCATTTCATAACCTCTTAACGAGAGTGAGAGCCGTCATTGACTCTAAGCGTAACATGTACGCAAGGAAAAAGGAACCTGCATAAGTCCTAATTACTATTATTTACAGTATTAGGATTATTCCTATACAGATTCCAATTATCATTTACAACTTGCCGTAACCCAATTTTGGTTTATTGGCATCAGGCTTTTTCAGGTAGGCTTCAACGCGGCGCAACGTATCTTTGGCAGCATACTTGCCCGGCGCTTTCAATCCTTTGTTCCACGTTGCAATGTCAGCTTTCAGCACTTTGATTTTCGAAACCAAATCTGCTTTTTCTAACGTCGCAAGTTTGCGCACCTGACGATCAAGAATAATCTTCGCATCAGCAACAGGCATCTTGATCGCTTTTGCTAACTCTGCATCCGGTTCCTTTGAAGCCAGAACTTTCGGCAGCGCTTTAAGAAGTTTGTCTTTGTTCTCTACTGCGTACAAATAAACTTCCTGCAAATGCAATTCTTTTTCGGCGCGTTCGATCAACCAATCCAGCATTCGGATTTCGAGCTTTTTGCGATAAGTGATCCACGCTTTAAAGAACGAAAGGTAATCGAGATACTTAAAGCTGTTTGGCTTATCAGCATGACGAACAGTTACGCCGAGAATATACGAAACCGATTTGGTTACGATCTTCTGAACTTCCTGTGCAATCTCATAGAAACGATCTTCGTCAACGCCGCGACCAATTACAACTTCAACCGCACAACCATACGTGCCTGCATCCGGATTACGTTCACCGCCATTTGAGTGTGACATTGCCACGCCCTGAATTTCAGCAAACTTCGCCAGAGATTTCTCAACGCCTTCAAGCGAAGCAAAACCGAGTGGCACAAACGTTTGAACAATGATCAGCTTGCGTTTGTAATCGAGCTTCATTTGCGGTTCGTAAGTTACCTTGCCGCGCCCGGTACGCATCAACGAAAGCATTTCTGCATCGCTGGTAATATTCTTACAACCAAACTCATGCTGAATTTGCAGAGTCTTCGCCAGACGTTTGTGATCGTACTCTTCACCGTTCAGCATATCGATCACGACACGCGACACACTACCGAAAGTGAACGTTGGGTTGCCGCACTTCACGCCGTACGCTGGCGCAGGAACCGTACCAGCAAACAACATGAACGGCAGCAGCGCCGGAAGATACAGCGGAAGTTTAAGATCGTTTGAGAAGTTATCGACCATCGGAACAACTTGCAGATAATCTTTATCCAACATAAATTGTTGCGTGAATCGACTCATACGCGCTTCGGTATAACGCATCGCTGCATGGCTATCGGTTGGAGTTCCCCAATTGCCTTCACCGTCTACCGCAGGCGGCACCGTGTTAGCAACTGTCACCATCGCATCATAGCAAGCTGTGTCGCCGTGTGGATGATATTTACCAAGCGCATCACCAACAACACGCGCACTCTTTTTAAAACCGCCAGACGGAGCCAGATTAAGATCTGACATAGCCCAAATGATTGAGCGATGCACTGGCTTTAATCCGTCGCGGAAATCCGGAATCGCACGTTCTTCAACAACGTAAGATCCGTACGTGCTCAATGCGCGGCGGGTATGACTTGCTAAGCCTTCATCCTTCACGTTGCTCATATCCTGATTACGCAAAGGATATTTACTTGTTACCGGATTCGCCAGTTCAGAATGCTCTTTTGTTTTAAGAGCTTTCTTTTTCTTCTTCTCGATTTTCACATCAGCAAGTTCAACGCCGGAAGATTTCTTTTTCTTCACAGCAACCGCTTTTGTTTTTGGAGTAGCTTTTACTTTCGGTTCAGCTTTTGGCTTTTTAACTTTTGCTTTGATCATTCTTCGGCTTCTCCGTTAACTTCCTCAAGGCCAAGCAGACGGCGACGATAAACTGCGTCCTCTGCAACTACACCACGGAAGAAACGTTCCTGTTCCACGTTCTCAAACGGGTTGATACGAATCAAACGGCGCGTTGATGGATCGAATGCAATCGCACGTAACACATCCGGGCTAACTTCTCCCCATCCTTTTGCGCGAGTGATTTCGCTGTTCTTAACAGCAGCAGGAGCTTTAGCGCGACACTCTTCGAATGTCATACCGCCATAGTGCTTGCCTTTGTGCATCACGTTATAAAGCGGCGAGTCAACTACCCACACGCGGCCTTCACGCATCAGATCCGGAAGCAGTCGATAAATCACAGCAAGGAAAAGCGTAACGATATGGCTACCATCTGGATCGGCATCCATCAGGAACAGCACGTTACCAACGCGAAGTTTTTCAGTGCTAAGAATTGGATTCTCTGCTTTTGGATCAAGAGTTTTTAAATCCGCACCGATACTGATTAGCAAACCCTGAACTTGTTTATGTGTCAGAACTTTTGCAAGTGCTGCTTTCAAACCGTTAAGAGGTTTACCGCCTGCTTTCATGATTTCCTGATATTCAGGATCACGCGCATTCTTACCAGTACCACCAGCGGAGTCACCTTCCACCACAACCAATTCACGCTCATGCGGTTTGCATCGTGGTGCGGCTTCTAAGAATGGCGGCAGCGAGTTACCTGCAACTTTCTTTTTCGTGTCTGCCATTGATTTAATAACTGCGCTCAGTTCGTCGCGGCCTTTCATCAACAGTTCAGCACGTTTGATAATCTTTTTCGCGAACGATTTATTTTTCGCAAAGAAATCAGTCAGAGGCTTTTCGATAATCTCCTGCACTTCTTTTTCAACACGACTCGCAAGTTTATCTTTAACCTGTGAGGTGTATTGAGCGCCGTGCATACGCCAATCGAACATGCCAATCGCGCCTACCAGCAAATCGCTTGCGGTAAACGTTTTACCTTTGCTTCCTTTCTTTGCAGGAAGATAAGGTTTCAATGCAGCTTCCAGAGCGTTACGGAATCCGGTTACGTGCCAGCCGTGATCGATAGTTGGCGACGTGTTCACAAACGTAGTAAACAGATCCGTATCCGGATGATCGGCCCAGCTAATAGCCAGACTGACATAATCTGTTTTGAGTTCGAAAGGTTTTCCGTCAAGCGTTAACTCGCGTTCGTCTGCGATACGTTTGATAACGTCACCCATTGTTTTCTTGTTCAGGAAAACAGTGCGCTTACCTTTCTTGTTCAGAATGTGCGTGAAACGAATTTCCAAGCCGGGATTAAGATCCGACATTGATTGCAGCCAATCACGCGTACGCTGCACGTTCAGTTTTGCGTGAACGTAACCTTTCGGCAATTTCTTTCCGCGCTTTGCATCAACGCTAACAACTGTTTGGTCAAGCGACCACGCAACAACTGTTCCGTATTTCTTCGAAGGATCTTGAAGCGCTTTAGCAACATCGGAATCCACTTCCCAATTCTTAATCGGCGTAACGCATTCGCCTTTAGAATATTCCATGCCCTTTGTTTTCTTTTCGAAGTTTGACCAAACGCGAATACGTTCGGAAACTGCGTTCACCGCTGTAACACCAACGCCGTGAGTACCAGCAGAAGTTTTATATGCGTCGTTATCAAACTTACCGCCAGCGTGAACACGCGTAAATGCGGAAGTCATGATCGCTTCTGTTGTACCGTCATAAACTTTCTTAACGGTTGTTGGAATACCACCAGCGCCATCAGCAACGATATAAATATCTTTGTCTTCGTTATACACGACTTCGATTAATTTATTTCGTCCTGCTACTGCTTCATCGTATGCGTTGTCTACAACTTCTTTAACGCTGCGATATGCCATATCTTCGCCGGGTTCACCGAGATACATACCAGCGTTTTTGCGCAGACCGTCAATCGCAGACAGCGCAGTAAATCCGTCTTGTGCGTTTTTCTTGTTTGCGCCTTTTGCCACTGCTTTAGCGACAGGCGTTGTTTTAAGAACTTTTGCTTTAGGTTTGGCAGCAATTTTAGCCATTTGTTATTTCTCCGGCGCGTTCTCCACACGCATAAACAAGCAGGGCTATCCCCTGTCCTTAGTATATAGGAATTGTCCTAGAATAGCCACCGCCGTTTTGGACACAGATTTGCAGAGTTGGTCAAACATCAACCACTTACAACGGCATCCATTAACGTGCGATAACTTGCGTTATGCTCAGCATTGATCGGGATAGGGAATTGGCCAGGCGATTCGGCAGAGCACCATTCAGCGATTGCTTTGCAAAATTCGCCGTATGCGATCATTTCGTCGCCGTCCATATCCGAAAGAAGTTTGATTTCGTGTGCAGTGCGGGAATCAATTACGCTAGTGTGCATTGATTGTTCCGGACGGTCATAAAAACAGATCGCGAATTTGGTAGGAGAGATTCGAACGGCGCGGAAAACTTCTTTGGAGAGTTCTAACAATTCGTCGTTGAGTTTTTTGAAACGTGCGTGAAGATCCATGTTGAATCCTGAAATTGCAGTAGAAACGAAAAACGGGTTAGAGATTTCTCCCTAACCCGCATTGACTATTTAGTTTCGGGAACTATTAATCCAGTTCGAATTCGAAATCCGCGTCACCGCTTTTACCTTTTTTCTTGCCTTTGGCTTTTTTATCAGCCTTAGCTGGCTTTTCAGCTTTCGCTTTTTTGCCTTTAGCCGGTTTTTCTTCGGCAGCCGCTTTAGCTTTTTTACCAGCTTTAGCAGGCTTCTCTTCGGCCTTCACTTTTTTGCCTTTAGCTTTCGGCTCAGCAGCTTCTGCTTTAGCCTTTTTGCCTTTGGCTGGTTTTTCTTCGGCAGCAGCTTTCGCTTTTTTGCCTTTGGCTGGTTTCTCTTCGGCAGCAGCTTTGCCTTTGCCTTTTGCTTTTGGCTCAGCTTTAGCAGCTTTACCTTTGGCAGCTTTCGGCTCAGCTTTAGCAGCTTTGCCTTTTGCAGCAGGAGCAACAGCTTCACCAGACAGAGCGCCAACCTGCTCAGTCAGACCGTCTTTAGTAGCGGCCAGATTTTCGCGCTGCTTTTGCAGGTTTTCGATGGTCTTAACCAGAGCGGCGTCAGATTTGTCGATGTTTTTGATCTGCTTGTTCAGGCCAGTGATTACTTTCTTAGACATAATGAAACCCTTACTATAAATGTTCGTTGTGGAGTTGAAACAGAATTAGTTCTGTATGGAAGTACATTAGCATGTTCAACATACTTCCACAATTTTTCTTTAAAGTTTTTTAAAGAATTTTTAGCCCACGCTCATCATGCGACTTAGTGGGCTGCGCCGGATCAGGATGACTTATTCGTCGTCTTCGTCTTCGTCTTCGTCGTCGAAGTCTTCGTCTTCTTCGTCCTCTTCGTCTTCATCTTCGTCACCAGCGAAGTGAGCTTCCAGCGCTTCGCGCAGTTCTTCTTCGTCTTTCTTTTTAGCTTGCGCTTTGGTAAAGACGCCTTCTTCGATTGCTAAGGCGCGAAGTTCGTCTTCGTCGAGATCTTCGAGGTCGGTATCTTCGTCCTCGTCTTCATCTTCGTCTTCGTCGTCTTCTTCGTCCTCTTCATCTTCATCGTCGCCGTCTTCGTCGTCTTCGTCGTCTTCGGAATCATCTTCCTCGTCTTCGTCCTCGTCTTCGTCGTCGCCGTCTTCATCTTCCTCTTCTTCGTCGTCCTCGTCCTCTTCGTCTTCTTCGTCTTCTTCTTCATCAGACGCGCCTAACGCTTCTTGCAGGAGTTCCAGCAGTTCCTCAAGGTCGAGGTTAGCCGCTTTCTTTTTGGTAGAGATTTTGGCTTTAACAACCGCTTCACGCAGAACTTCTTCGTCTACGCCGTCCAGATCAATCGACTCTTCTTCTTCGATTGCTTCCACGATAGCAGCGGCAGTTACTTTCGACTTCTTACCAGCTTTTGCTTTTGCTTTCGGCTCAGCTTTAGCAGCTTTACCTTTAGCGCCTTTCGCACCAGTTGCGACAGTCAGACCTGCGGCTTCCAGAATCGCAGCAACTTCAACATCAGCGCTTGCAGCTTCGGACAGCAGACCAGCCATTTTAGCCAGAGTTTCCATCGCGGTGTTTGAGGTTTTCTTAGCAGCTTTAGCCATTTTTAAAATTTCCTGTTGGACTTGTTCAGAGTAACGAACCGTATTGTTCAATTACTATTTACAGAATTAAAAGAAGTTTTGTTTGTGCCGCCGAAATTAATCAGCGGCTGTGACAGTCACTGTTTACAGTTTCTGTCTGGCAGAAAGAATTTATCATTTCTGCCTTACACGAATACTTTACAGATTCGGGCTGGAATTAAAAGTTTTCGTCAGAAGACTTTTTCTTTTTCTTACCAGCTTTATCTTTGCCAGCTTTGGCAGAGATTTTTTCAACGCCGCCCTTTTTCTTTTCGATAGCCAGTGGCATATCGTACTTACGAGCGGCAACGGCTTCATCAACCATAGCGCGAACATCGAAGCCCGGAATGTCAGTAGCGATGCGAGTAATTTCGCCCGTCTGAACATCGGTACAAATCAGGACGCCTTCTTTCGCTTTGATCGTTTGACCGCGCAGAATTGAAACAGGCATGTAAGCAGAAACCAGCAGTTGACCAGTATCACCAACTTCACCGATAAAGCTAATGATTTGGTTTTTGGTGAAGGTACTAACAACCTGCTTAGAACTACCAGCGCCTTTCTTGTGACGCAGAGTTACGCTACCATCAGCGCCAGCGTCGATAATAAAGCCTGAAACTTCGTGTGCGCCGTGCGCTGAAATTTCAATGTCGTGCGCCAGATCGGTTTGCTTTGATTTAACACGCGCAATCGCGCCTGCTTTCTTTGCGATACGGTCAATGCGCTTTGGAACTAATGAGGTGGACTTAGAAGGCTTAGCCATTTTATTTTGAACTCCGGTTCAACTTACTTCAATTGGTCAAGGATGAATTCGACAACCAGATTAACTGAATCGTCGAAATGCTTTTCGTGAGTCACCAGAGGAATCAGCTTGATAGAAAACGTATGGCAGACTTCGCTAAACTTCTTCCACGTAGATTCAGAGGCATTCATCGTAACGATAATGTCGTGAATCTTTGCAAACTCCCAATGATGCGCTAGTTCGTTTTGTACATACGAACGAATGTTTTCGCGAACCAACTGTTTTTCCTTTACAGTTAATTCGACAAATAAGTTAGGCCAGTGAGAAATAAAATCGGTACTGACATTTTCAAACCGCTTACCAGAGTTTGACTGACTGGTAATCAGCGACCGGGCTGCGAAATGCGCTACCACAGTATGCAGGCGAGACAGCGCCGCATTTAAAACAGTTTCCACTAGACGCTCAGCAGGCGTTTCGGGAACATCCTGAATAATCTTTTCAAGTTCCGCAATACGGCGCTCGAAAGTTTCAACGTCACTGGCGTGGGCGCTAATCAATTCCTGAATACGTTTTTCATATCCAAGTTTTTGTTCTTCGCCTCGCACTAAGACATTATTATATTCAGTGGTAATATTCGCTAAATTTTCTTTTGCGATTTCCAGACTGACTTTGGCATTTGCCAGTTCAGTCAGATTACCGTTTAAAACTTTTGAAACCGCCCTTTCCTTGACTACAACATTATCAAGTTCTTGCCGGGTATTGAACAAAGTGCGATTTAAAATTTCAGTCTGTGAATCGGACATTAAGGTATCCTTAAAATGGTGCAGAGCAAATCGCCCCACACCATTTATTTACAGATTACTCTTCGCTTTCGTCTTCTTCGTCAGATTCATCGGAATCCAAATCACTGACGCCAGACAGAAGCAGAACCAGATCACCGCCGTTAGCAAACGCAGCCTCAGCCACACCAGAACACAGCAGAGTCAGCGGCAGGTTTTCAGTGCCGATTGAATGTGCCGCTTCCAGAATGTCATCGCTTTCGTTGATACGTGCAATGTCGTTCGTGGAGTAGGAAGAAACTGAAATGTCATCGTTAGCCATATCAGCAATGGCCTTAACAACAGTGCGCAGAGTTTCGTTGCTTACCAGTGAACCGGAGTTCAGCGTAAAGCCAACATAAACTTTGGTATCAGTTTCGCCCAAGTGTGAAACCACGCGGTTGTAAGCGCTGGCAATCAGTGCCACAACTTTCTTACGATCCAGACTCCAGATGCACGGCATTGCGATGTTCAGCACTGCGGTATTCAGAACAGTGCTTTCGGTATCAACAGTTACCGGACGAACGCTAACATGCGCGTTGTACAGTGAAGCCATTGGAATGTGATCGCCCTGCATTTCGTTCAGGTAATCAGGCGACAGATTTTCATCTTCATCACCGAAATCATTTTCATCGTCGATGAAATCGCCCAGCACCAGACCGCTTTCATACGGATCTTGTCCAGCTTCCAAACGGCCTTCGTACAGCAGCGAATCGATCTGGCTGCGAATGGTGTTTGAAAGTTTTTCAGCATAGCTTTCAACATCGAAAGTTTTGCGGTCAGACATAAACGGCAGCGCAGAGCTTCCCGCCAGCACATCGCTAACAACAGTCAGCGGAAGATACATAGAACCTTCTGCATCTTCGGTCATGTTGATCGGTACGCGGTAGTCGATACCGTTCTGATCTTTCAGTTCGTCGGAAATAGCTTCGAACGTCTGGCGATCAGTCAGCGTAAAGTTAACCAGCAGCGTTTGCTCCTGACGAATGCGCAAGAACGTTCCGAGATTGCTGGTAGAGCTTTCAGCAATGAAATCATCATCACCGTCTTCTTCATCAGCGCTTTCGCTACCGTAGTCTGCGTTGTCTTCGTCTTCGGATTCTTCGTCGTCGCCTTCTTCTTCATCAGAAGATTCTTCAACGTCAGAAGATTCAATTTCTTCTTCGTCATCTTCGACGCCTTCCAGTTCGGCGTCCAGTTCTGAATCGTCCTGTTCAAAATTGTTCAGACGATATTCATCAAACGCTTTCAGCACGGCAACGCGGCCCAGCCCTTCGGTTTCAACGCCGACAGAATCCAGCGCAGCAATACGCTGTTCGTGATCCAGTTGAGCGCCTTCGAACATAAACAGTTCAGAGTAATCAACCGGGTTGACTTCGTACTCTGCCCACTCAGGATACACGTCAGCAACAACAGGCAGTGCGCCCCAAGTTTGAATCATGTTTTCAAACTCTTCTGCGGTAGTACCCATCGACAGCACACCGATAATGCGCTCAGCAATATTTTCGGCAGTGTCGTTTTTGTAGGTTTTCTGATTCAGCGATTCGCTACGTGCGATAGTGCGCAGAACCGGACGCAGATCTTCGTCGATTTCGATTTCGCCGTCGCGAGTCAGCAGTTCAAGGAATTCAGTAGGAGCATCAAACTCCGCTTCTTCCTCGTCTTCTTCCTCTTCGGATTCTTCGGCGTCTTCGTCGTCGCCTTCTTCCTCTTCTTCGGTTTCAGAATCGTCTTCGGATTCTTCTTCCTCTTCCTCTTCTTCCGGCGCGTCGTCTTCCACCGCATCACTTTCTGCGTGGATGTAATCAGCGAAACCGCTCACGCCGCCAAGACGCTCGTTAGCTGCCATTACAAAACTCCAGTGTTCGCTGTAGTCCTGATCTTCGACCAGTTCCAGAATTTTGGTAGTCAGCGTTTCTTCGGTATCGCTACCGAAAACTTTGCCGCCCAGCATAAACACCAGCTTTTTCAGTTGAGCACGATCCAGTTTAGCGCCCAGCAAAATAACTGCGGTTGCTTCGGAAGCGTTAAACACTTCCGCTTCTTCGTCGTCGCCTTCTTCCAGATCCAGCGAATCGTTTTCTTCGTCGTCGCCTTCGTCAGAATCGTCAACAGAAACTGCTTCGCCTGCGCCGCTCAGGAAATCTTTACGTTCCTGTTCGTACGACACCGCGATTTCGTTATCAGGCATTGCGGTGAGGTCATAGCCGAGTGCTTCCAGCGCTGCCATTTTTTCGTCAACAGAAACTGAGGTTTGGTTGTCGCGTTTGAAAACGTCGAGAGGATTTGTCACTTTGTCACCCTTAATGGATTTAATCAGAAAGTTCACACGATTTACTTCGGAGCGAACTACAAAACTTAAAGCAGCACCAGCCAGAATGATTGAATCAGGACGCGCATCAGTCCAGTTCAGAACAGGCGCATTCATTTGGTCAACCGTAGCTTTCAGCACCGGAACAAAATTCGTTTCGTTGCTTTCAAACTTTTCCAGTTGCGCAGCCAGAGACTCAACAACACGAGCGCTGTTTGCTTCGGAAGTTACCGCGATAGCATGAACGCCGAAACGAGAAGCGTACGAGTCTAACGTAGTATTATCATTCGCAGCCAATTCTGCGACTTTTAAAAGCGATTCGCTCAGCATACCTGCGAGGCGCTTCGTACTCCCATTTACAGTATAACGGATGATTACCGATGCACTGTCTTTCAGTTTGCAGCGCTCATCAATGCCTGCGTTTGCGCCGCCAGTTGGCCCCAGCAGATTCAGAATCGGCTGATCCTTTCCCGCCATTGCCAACAGGTCAGTAATGCGGTTCATCGCTTTGCCTTGCGCCACGGTTTGAACAACGTTTCCGTTTGGCTCAGCGCGAAGAATCTGATTACCATTTACAGTAGGACAAAGAACTACAACAACCGTGCTCTTTTCAGTTGAGGAACCTTGCGCAATGTTTTGAGCATTAACAGTTGCAGCGTGTGGTGCGGTTCCAAAATTTTGAGTTGACGACATATTACTTTTTCTCCGTATCAATTTGCCAGCTACGACGTTTCAGATTTACGCCGTAGTAGATGCGTTGTGTTGGACAGCCGGAAACGATTTCGGTTTTGAAACCCCAAGACGCGAGAGAGACTTGAAGTTTTTTCGGTTCGATATTCACAAGAGAACGAATCTTGCGAGTAACGCCCATCGCGCCAATATCAAGCGGGAAGAAATTCGCAGATGCAACAGGGCCATCTTTCTTTAAAGCGCTAACAACTTTGCGCTCAAGACGTGCGAGTTTTTTCCACTGTTCTTGACGTTGTTCGAAATAAGCATTTGCATCTTTTATTTTGAGCAAATCCTTGCGCGATAAATCAGATTTGTATGCCAGAACTTCTACAGCATGTTTATGCGCAGCGTGTTCGTCTTTATCGTAAGTGCGGAACCTACGAGCGGCTACCATATCTTTCGAGCTATACTCATCAAACTGATCAACCAGAACTTCGTAATCGTCGGAATCTAAAAACTTCGCTTGATGAAAATTCTTTTCGTTTTCATCAGGCCAGTAAAGAATCCCGAACACCAAAATGTACTGCCCACTTTTACGCAAAGAGAAACTGTTAAAGTGGCGCGGCGCAGCGGTAAACTCACTCCGCAAAACAGTTGGTGAAATTGGAATAGGGAAATTCGTTTCCGAGAAAGCGTACCCATCCACCAAACTAAACTTAGCGTTGGCGTGATCCGTTAAGCTATAAAGCATAACAGCAGGAATACCTTTCGGAGCGGTCATTGCCTTTTTAGTTTCCGGTTTCAGCTTTGCCATAAATTTCTTCATGGTCATCAACTGTTCCGTATACGCAGCGCAGTACATATATTCATTTTGCGCACCCATCGACAATTTATATTGAGCAATGTAATGCTTAATAATCTTGCCGATGTATTTTATCGCGTCTGCCTGATCGTCTGCACTGTCCAACTGCGTGATAAACTCCGCAAGCTGTTTGTGCTTTGGAACACCTAAGCCAAGTTCAAACAGCGTTGAAAGCTGTTCAAGTAAAACACCACGTTGGCCCCGGCGCAAATCGCGATACATACGCAATACAGTTTGAGGACGAATGCGAGGGAAGAAATAATTCTGCACCTGCTCACGCGCACCAAACTTTGTACGCACGTAACGCACAAGCGCTACGCTCTTTGAAGTTTCCATATACTTAGGGGAGACTTCAATGATTTTCCAGCCATTCAGTTTTAGCAGCTTTTGACGATCTTCAAACGTCAGTAGTTGGCTTAAAAACATATTTATTCCTTAAATCGGCATCTGAAACTAAATCAGTATTACCATTTGCCGATACCATTTCGAACAGCCCGTCAACCATCTGGCGAGTTTCCGTTGTCTGCAAATGTTCCCACGGAAGAACAATCACAGTTTCGCCGTCAGTCTCACAACCCGCATTTGGAGGCAATGGAAGCAAAGAAAGAGGCTTACCATTAGCTTTACAGTATTCGTTGAGTTTCTTAACGAGCGTACGCAAAAGTTTCTTATTCTTTGGCGTCGGAGTTTCAGGATCGGTAACGCTGGTAATATGCCAATAGTTCGAAACGTTGAAAAACGTTAACTGCGTTATTGCAGTCATGCTGTTGCCTACAGACGAAAGATAGTAGGCAACAAGTTGTTCCATTTCAGCCGCTTCATTTGGCGGCACGATTTTAGAACGGGGAATTTTCTTTTCAAACTGCCGGACGCTTTTAACTTTCATGATCTTTGCCTTGCATGGAGTAGCTACTCCAAATTTCTTTCACAAGTTGCGGCCACTCATCTTTCGACAATTCAGAGCCGTAAATCTTGCGATAGGCAGACCAGAAGCCTGCACCCGGTTCCTTGCCGCCATCTTTGCGCGACAGGTAAAGCGCCGCTAAAGGTGGACGACCCGCTTTTGCATCAGTGCGCATCGTTTCCAGCAAAATATCCCAAATCAGATCCGATTGTTCTTTTTGCAAACGACAAAACTGCATACCGAAAACGGTAGGAGAAAGATCGTTGTAGAACACGAAAACATTTTGTGTTGCAGCAAGAATCAATCGACTATAGACCTGACCGAAAACAGCGCGAACAATTACGTCTGATTTTTCCATCAGAACTCACCTTTAGCTGGTTTGGGTTTTTTCATCACTTCCGGATCTGCCAGCTTAACCAGAAAATCCATCGAGTTGCTGAAATACTTTTTCACCACAGTAGGAAGTAACTGTTCCGGAACAGTTGGAGCCAGCGCTTTAACAACTGCTTCGGTTTGCTGCTTGTTCAGTTTCATTTCACCAGTTTTGATGAAATTTTTCAGAACGCGAGGCAATGATTGTTCAGCGCGAACTTCGTTGATGTGATCCGACAGAGCGCGTAACGCTTTCTGAGTTTTGTTCGGGCCAAACTTCTCAACAATCTCACGCGCAGAGATTGGAAGCATTTTGGATTCAATGCCAAGCGAAGCAGAAACAACGGTTTCAAATTCTTTCCACTGCTTGCGGTTGCTTCGTGCGTGGTGCATTACCATGCGCAGAGTTTCCTGCACGTCCAGACCAGCAGAATCGCGAGACACGGACGCACGTTTATCAGTTTTCTTTGGTGCAGGCTTCGCAGTGCGTTTTAGCGTGGTTGCCTTTTTGATAGACGGCTTGCGTTTGGTTTCAGCAAACGTTGATTCACCTGTTTGCGGCGCATCAGATTTTGGCTGCGCAGTTTTCAGTTTCTTAACTGCGACTTTGGTCAGCTTTGGCTTAACCTCTTTAACTTTTGCCGAGACAGGTTTCGGTGCCGCTTTTGGATCTACACGCTGCCAGTTTTCGAATACTGGAATATCCGGCATTTCACCTTTCTTGATAACGCGCATTTGATCGCGGTTGTAGATGTGAAGATAGCCGTCGATGATTTGATCGCCGCCTTTTGGAATCGCCTTAACTTTTTCTTCTTCGACGACTTGAAGGCGACGACCAACGCGCACCAGTTGCGACATTGGCGTTTGAGATTTTTCGCCAGCCAGACGATAGCCGTTTTTGCCGTAGCTTTCGATGTGAGTCAGTTTACCCGCCAGAGTACGAACAACAACGCCAACCAGATTTTTATTTGCAGTAGCCATGATATTTCAATTCCTAAATTTGAGAGAAGAGTAAAGCGCGGCAATTATTTACCGCGCACTTCGTTTATTTTATTTCAGCAGAGAGCGCAGTTTTTTCTCGCTCATTTTTTCTGCTTTTTTCAGCGACGCCAGATTTTTACGAACTACAACATCGCGAAGTTCGTCTTCGTCCATATCGTCGTAGTCTTCGTCATCGCCATCGAAATCTTCTTCGCCTTCTTCGTCTGATTCAGAAACGACAGGCGAGTATTCGCTCAGGCTTGCAATGTCGCTGTGATCGAATGCAACAACTTCTTTGCCACCTTCTTCAATAACCAGCAGATCAGAATCTTCGTCCAGACCGATAAAGATCATTGTGTCGTCGCCGTCTGTCAGTTTCAGGCCGGGAACCAGAGCGGATTTTTCAACGCCCCAAGTTTTGCACAGCATTTCGATATGCTCAGCGGTCACGTCTTTATCGAGATCGCGCAGTTGAGCTTTGGACAGGGAAGCGTATTCGTATTCAGTTTCGGAATCGTCGTCAGAGTCAGTTTCAGAATCGTCTTCTTCTTCCTCTTCTTCCTCTTCTTCCTCTTCTTCCTCTTCTTCCTCTTCTTCCTCTTCTTCCTCTTCTTCCTCTTCCTCTTCTTCGTCTGCTACGATTTCGTAGTGAGAGAGGCCAGCGGCTGAAACGTTGCGGAATTTTTCGCTTTCCAGATTGTACAGAACAGCTTTGTCTTTATCTTCGACGTTCGGGCCACAGTAAACAAATTGACCGTCTTCACCTTCACGCACCAGCAGAGTTCCGGCAGTGAACATTTCAGGCTCAATGCTCAGATGTTCGCGAATCGCAGACGCCAGCTTTTTGCCAACGGTTTTGCCGACACGCGATTTGATTTTGCCAGCCAGTTCAGGACTGATTTCAAAACCGCCACTGACTTCTTCCGGCTCAGGCTGAACCAGCGCATATTTCAGATTCAGCGTTACGCGAATGTCGCCGCCTTCACGATCAAACTGAGTTGAGAAACCAACTTCGAACGCGTTATCAATTTTCGCGCCGTTCGGATCGAACTTCGCAATGTCTGAATCTTGCAGCGCTTTAACCAGACGTTCGGTTACAGCAGTTGAAAGAGTTTCGTCAACTTCGCTCAGCAGAACAGAAGGAACTTGTTTGCCGCGACGTTTAACACCTTTCGATTCGGTATCTGCGTCAACGTCATCAGCTTTTTTACGGCGCACTTTAGAAACAGGCGCAGTGTCTTCGACCGCTTTGCGAGATTTACGAACGCCAGTTGATTTTTCAGCGGCTGGAGCTTTAGCAGCTTTTTTGCCAGCAGACTTAGAAGGCTTTTCTACGAATGCGTCAGTGCCAACTTTTTTCTGCATCGCTTTGTCGGCAAATTCAACGTAACCTTCGCCAGTGTCGTTCAGATCGCGCAGAGACACGTTAGGAATTTCGTAATACACCGCGCCTTTTTTCGCAAGCTGTTTGCTGTTAACGCGAACAGTGCGATCAGCAACTTTATAGCCAGTTGCCATTGCGTCAGTGATTTTAGTTTTGGTGCCGTCCAGCAGAACAACAGATTTACCGATCAGTTTAGTTGAGGTTGCGATTGCCATGATTATTTCTCCAAAGAAATATTAGTAAGGGCTTATTAAGTTCGGCACTGCGCCGAGTGAGATTAAATAGTGCTGTATATTTGCGATATTATCAATCGCAATTTTGGACACCATTTTGCAGAGTTCCCGGAATCGGATACTTTGCAAAAAAGTGTAGGCTTCCTTGCCTACAAAAAGTTCCACGCACATTGTATTCGTTTGAGGCGTTGCCGCCCCGTCCTTAAAGTTTAGCAAAAAGGGCCAGCGATTTCCAGCGCTATTTTGGACACCTTTTTGCAGAGTTCGAAACTTCCCGGCCTGTTATTCTGAGGCCATATCCATATCGTCAGTATCGGCATGGATACGTTTCAGCATTGCGATATAAATTTCGCGGCGCTCAAGCGGCAACTGCTTATTCGTGATTGCGCCGTCATTGATAGCATCGCGAATCAGAACATCAAGCGCCGTGTTTTTGTATGCGTCACTCAACGCGTCGTAATCTGATTGGCTATAGCTAAACTCAGTTTCGTTAGCAGGTTTAATTTTGGTATGAGGTGAATCTGACATATTCGCGTCAGTAACTTTTTCCACTTCGTCCAAAACTTGCGGCGTGTATTCATTAAGCAGAGTTTTGAAATCATCCATTGGCAAGCCGATATGTTTGATTGTTTCGTGCGTTACTGATTTGCCACCGTCCTCAGTGTGACGGGAAAGCGCTTCTAAGGTTCCGGCAAGTGCCAGAGCCAGCAATTTGATTTGGGTATCTTTGCAAGTTTCGGTGAACTTCATTGTAGTCATCCTGTTATTGTGTAGGTGAGCTTTAATAGTGATAGAAACCGCCGGGAATATCCAGCGGTATTTTGGACAATGTTTTGCAGAGTTATTCTGCTAGGTTTTAATAATCAAATCAGTTTATCAAGTTCCGCGTCACGTTCAATTTGACGTTCACGTTCTCCGCGCATACGCAGCCAAACAAATAATCCCCACAGCGGATAAGTGAACGGAAGCGGCAGAACAATCAAAAACCAAAACGGCAACACTGCGATGAAAACAAGCAGTGATCTAATCGACATGCTCCAGCTTAATTCAAACAGCTTTTGCCAAAGCGCTTTGTAGCAAGTTGGAATCGCATCACAAACAAGCGCTACACAATCAAAATAGTTTGGCTTGTAAGAACCTGCACGAACCGTTCCATACGGATTGTGGAAAAACTGATAGATGGTTGCGCGATTTTGAATTTCTTCAATCGTGTTTTTATTTTTCATTTGAAAGAACCTGTATCGCGCATGTGACGAACAACAGCAGCGCGAAGTTGTGAGAGATTAAGAGAAGTTGGCGACAATTTCGGAATGTTGATCATCACATATTCTTCCAATTCTTCCAGCGTCCAAACATGAGGATTGTTCGCATAATTCAACTTAACGTGCTGCATACAACGCAAAATCATTTCTGCGCGGTTCACTTCACTATCAGGCGCAACAAGTTTATGCACCAAACAATAAGCGTCCAGCTTATTGTTGCTCCACGTTTCCGGATCGCGCTCATCAAATGCCGCTGTTGTTCCTGTTTCGGCCAGGCGAACAATTTCTTCGTCGGACAAATGCAAATCATCCAGAACACGGCTCAAACTTAAACGAGGCCAATTTTTTGTTGCTTTGGTTTGTAGAAACGCAAAGCTAGAATGATCAGGCTGAAACACAATGTAACCACGCTGGCGCATTTCGTGCATAAATTCCAGCAACGCATCAGGAGCAATAAAGCCATCAGCGTAACCGAACGCCTCAGAAACATTTTTAACACTAATGAGGTGACGAGATAAAGAATCTCTGCCTTTGGCTTCTTTAGCATAACGTTCAAGGTTCATAACGATGAGAGAAGCAACGGCAGCAGCAGAACGAATTTTCATAAAAATATCTCCGGAATGTAAAATGGGCGACCCGAACAGGGCCACCCAAACTTTAGACGTTAAATAACAGTTTCGAGCTTAGCGATTACTTTTCGTTTTCGCCTTCTTCTTCCTCTGCGTATTCTTCGCCTTCTTCGTCTTCGTCATCAATGCCGTCGATCTCTTCTTCCTCTTCCTCAGAGAAAGTTGGCATTAACTGTTCAGACGACCAATCCAGATGATACTGCGCATCTGCACCGTTGCGCTCTTTGATGATATTGAAGCGGAACACTTCTGTTTCATCTTTCGGCAGGCGATTGAAAACCCAAAACGGATAATCATGCTCTACCATAACCCATGAACCAAACCGCTCAGTAAGATCGATTGATTCACCCATCGTCTGATTGATTAAATCAAAGATGCGAGAGCGGCGCGTGTTTTTCATTCCCATCAAAGCAAGTTCGACTTGCTTACGATTGATTTTGATCACAGGCGTTTGCGCTACCGGGTTATTTGCTTCTTCCTGCGCTTTGAACGTTTCGAGAATCATTTCAACCAAGTTGAAAATACGATCCTCATCGCGGAGTTTAGGAACCGTGTCAGTTTTTGCCACAGTACCAACCGGACGAACA